>Ga0208820_1000274_pt1 | contig 46931 bp, 50 predicted proteins | sample June2015DPH_16_5_FD_184713 | JGI IMG/M metagenome (GOLD analysis project Ga0208820, IMG submission 184713) | Peatland microbial communities from SPRUCE experiment site at the Marcell Experimental Forest, Minnesota, USA - June2015DPH_16_40... | ecosystem: Environmental > Terrestrial > Soil >...
ATCAGGACGCGGTCGTAGCAGGAAAGCATTCCAGCGATTCGATCAGCATGTCGTTCCGTCAGCAACGTCAATCCCATCCAGGCATAATAATCCATGACCTGTTTGGTTCCGGCTATGCCGGCTTAGGAATAGCTCGCCGAAAGCGTTGTATGGGAATTCAAGTGCGCCCGGCCGTTGAGTTCTGTAATCCGGCTGCTTCGCGTTGGGCCTTCAAAGCGACCGTCTTCAAATCTCGCAACTGCAAAGGGTTTGTCGGTTATGGCGACGCCGACCCTTCGAATGTCACTTTCCTCGTCCACGGTGCTGAAATGCGGGTGGCAGAAACCAGGGCTGTTAACCGCGCTTTACGCAAGGCCTACGGCATCGGCATCTGCTCGGTTGAGGAGATTGGGTCCTTCGCCGAACCGCCGCAATCCTCGCGAGAATCGAAGAAGCTCCCACCGCAACCGTCCAATGACAAAGGAAACTACGGCGCCCCGGAAGTTCGCGACCGCCTTTGCCAATTGATTCGCCAGCATCAGCTCGATCCCAACCTGGTCAAGGCCTACGCAACGGATTTCTGCGGCGTGAAGACCCTGCGCGATGCCACCCGCGACCAGGTCGAGAACTTCGTCACGCATCTGGCCGATTGGGCCGAGAAAGACCGCAATGCCCTGCTCTGCCAGCTCAACAGTTATCCCGGCCAGAAGGAAGGTGTCGCATGAAACGCCAGATCACCGGCCTGCACGCGGCCGATCGCTGTGCCGCTGACCAGATCTCCGACGGGGTCTTCCTCGTTCACGTGCAAAGAGTCAAGTTTCATCGGCACGCAAAAAAGCCGTATTACACCCTGTCTTTGTCCATTCTCGAGCCCAGCCGGTTTGGCGGGCACGTTATTTCGAGCCGGCTCTATTGCAGTCCGAAAGCCCTGTGGAAGCTGAACTGGTTCCTGCGCGACTTTGGCTACGACAGCGAACTGCTCGGTCGGGATGAAGTCGATGAAACTCAGCTCGTCGGTCTGAAGGGCGTGGTCAAGATCAGCCACATCGTTTGCAACGGTGCTTCGTTGATCCGGCTCGACGGGTTTGCTCCCGCCGGCCGCTGGGAAGAACTTTCACCCGCAAATCTGGACAACCCGCAGGTGGCCTGATGAGCTACAGCTACACCCAGATCAGCCAATACCTCACCTGCCCGCGACGTTATCGACATCGCTATCTCGATGGCTGGAAGGAAAAGGACGCCCGGGCGGCAATGCTCTTCGGTCGCGCCTTCGAACAAGCTCTCGGAGCCTATTTCCGCCGGGAAGATCCTGGGGCAGTCTGGTTCGCTGAGTGGTCAGCCTGTCAGAATCAAGGTCTGTACTACTCCAACGGAGACTCCTGGGATCGCATGCTCCGGCAGGGAATCATGCTGTTGACCCGGTTCTGCCAGGACGATCGTGTTCAGGTCCACCAGCGTCGACGGATTCTGCAGATCAAGTTCACCCGGCCAATTGCCGGAAAGAACGACTTTGTTGCCTATATCGATGCCATCGGCAAACTCGACGGCACGCGTTGCCTGCTGGAATGGAAAACGTCATCGAGCCGGTACCCGGAAGAACCTGAAGGGCTGCTATCTCTCGACCCGCAGCTGGTTTGCTACTCGTGGATGACTGGCATTGCCGAAGTTGCTCAAGTCTTATTCGTCCGGAAACGTTTGGTCGAGGTTCAGTACCTGCGAACCTCCATTACCGACGAGCAGCGCCAGGAGTTTGGCCACTTGGTGGAAAGCACAATCAGCCGAATTGAGTCGGCGGACTTTCTACCGCACAGTGGCATCCGCTTTCCCCAGAACCCCTGCAGCAGCTGTCCGTATGTGGGACTCTGTCTTGGAAAGCAGGAGATAGCTGATGCCGCGTTAGTGCGGCGTCCAGGAGCAGAGAGTCTTGATTGGCTTGACGAGCTTAATTACTAAGAATCCGCCCATGCCGCCAAAGTTCAATCGCCGCCGAGCCCTGTTCGTATTGGGCAAGATTGACGAGATTCTGGCCTGGGAGCAGCGCAAGGAGACAGAGAGGGACACCAAGTTCGTCGAACTCGGACGCTACCTATGCGAGGTGCGGGCGGGACAGTACTGGAGGCTGGAGGATCTGAAGTGCTTCGCCGAGTTCCTGGAGAGGAGGTTTCCCGGATCGCGGCGGAAGGCCTATTACCTGATGTCGATTCATGAACACCTGCCGCCGCAGGCGAGAAAGCAGCTGAAGGAGGTGGGATGGACGAAAGGACTGGAACTAGCCAAGCTGGCCAGGAGGGACCGGCAGCACTTCGATTGTGCAACCTGGTTGCACCGGGCACGGGAAATGCCCAAGGAGCAGTTCAAGCAGGAGGTCGAGAAGGAACTGACGGGACGGGAAACGGAACCGTGGGAGATTATCTACTTCAAACTCTACCAGAGCCAGATGCCAGTCATTGAGCGGGCGATCGAAACGGCAGCTCTCATGCTGGGAAGCGACCGATCCCGAGGCTACTGTCTGGAAATGATCTGTGCGGACTTCCTGGCCGGGGCCAACCTGGACCACGGAGATCCGAAGATGCTGCTCTTCTCGATGACGAGGTTCTTCAAGTTTCTGCCCGAAGAGCAAAGGCAGGCATTCCTCGGAGGCCTGAGCGAGAAGGCCTTGTGAATCCTATTGCCCCGAAACCTGCGCGCTTGCGCCTGGGCCAGGTGTCATATGAGAAGCTGCGGCAGGAGGTGCTACGTCGCGATGGCTGGCGGTGTCAATCGTGGTGCGATGTCGAACCTGGAAGTCCACCACAAACAGTTTCGCAGCCACTCGGGCCACGATTCAAAAGAGAACCTGATTACACTGTGCGTCGGTTGCCATAGACAGACGCATTCCCCGAGGCTGGACCGCTAGCTCGGAGTGCCAAAGCCCGGGGCATCCACGCAAGGGCACCAGAAATCTTCGTTGAAGCTTTGACGGTGTGAAGAACGCCGGGTTATCATTTCCTGTAACGGTTCTAATCTCCCATCTGTGCGGAACGCACCGGGTTGGATTCAACTAAGAAAGATTAAACTCTCGCGGATCGGCCGAGCGACCGATCAAGAAAGGCGATGCAGGAGCTTTTGCCAGAAGGAACGGGATAAGGGCTGTTTCGCTGAGGTAGAATGCCCGAATGAGCGGGTTTGGAATTAGTGAGTGCGAGTCATTTGCTGGTTGATCTGGTCTAGGAGGGTGTGTGGAAGTGTGGTCGGAGAAAGTGTGTTTTTCCGGTCAGGCCGGTCTGGAAGGTGCGGTCCCTCTTCATTTCCGAGGGGACCCTGATGTCGGTGCCGATAGGTGGTACGCTTTATACGTTCGATCGCGACATGAAAAAACGGTCGAAAACAGCCTAAGAGGTAAGGGTTACAGTGTTTTTTCGCCCTCTTATCGGACGAAGCGCAAGCGAGTCGATCGCATCGCCGAAATCGATGTGGCGCTGTTTCCCGGGTACGTTTTTTGCCAATTTGACTCGAACAATCGCCTGCCGATTCTAATGACTCCGGGCATTGTAAGAGTGGTGGGGCGGGGAAATAAGCCGGAGCCGGTGGACGACACTGAAATTGCCTCCATTCGAACCCTGGCGCTGTCCGGACGCTCTGTTCAGCCGTGGCCTTTCCTGGAATCGGGTCAGCGGATTCGGCTACATTCTGGCCCCCTCATGGGGGCGGAGGGGATTTTCTTGCGGGTCAAAGATGAGTACCATCTGGTCGTTTCCATTACTCTGCTTCAGCGAGCGGTTTCGGTCGTCGTCGAAAAGGACGCTGTTGCGCCGTTGTTCATAGGGGAACGCCACGCCAAGTCGTTCGAGAGTTAGAAAGGGTATCGATCCCCCGAAACTGCCCGTTACTGCCTGGTCAGAGGTCGAATAAATCAGCTGATTACCATTTTCGACTAGTCGTTCTAGGAGTCGATCGCTTCCAGTGGCCCGTGAATGGGCACCCCTCTCGAAAAGCGTGGCGCTCAAGAAACCTGTACAATTTGGCAAAAGGCTTGCCCCCAACAGCAAAGGCCGCCAGCTTTCCGTGTTGGCGAAATGGTGAAGCATTGACACACGCCGCCAGTGAGAGGTACTGTTGAACTTCCCAGAAGCGGGGATTGTGTAGTAGAGGGCGGTAGCTTGTCTAGTTTGACCAGTCCTCATGGAAAACACTCCGTTGACTTCAAAGCTATCCTGCTGAGCGTCTGACTGTTCCGAGCCTAATTGAGCAAGTGAAGAATTCAGCAACTGGAAAAGAACTTCTTCTCGCTTCCGGATTCTGTGCTGTCATGTGCTCGCTTCTTTCATCTGTAAATCTATGTGCGGCATAAACGGTATTTTTGCATATCATTCGGCGTCGAGTGCGCCGGAAGAAGCTGAGCTTCTCACTACAGGACGCGATGCGTGCACGCGGCCCAGATGGGTCAGGTGCCTGGTGGAGCGCGGACCGGCATTGCGGCCTCGGGCATCGACGGCTTTCTATCATCGACCTTTCCGACCGCGCTTCCCAGCCGATGACCAGTGAAGACGGCCGTTTCGTCGTTGTGTTCAATGGCGAAATCTACAGTGGCTGTTGAAAAAGGGCTGTGGGGAATCGGAAGTTGGTGGGTATGAGTACCGCAGCGCTGAAGAGTTTCTTGCGAAGATGAAACTAAGCTGTCGCCTAGAGCGGGGTGCGGTCCGTGGCTGAGGAAGCGGACCAATCGTTTGATGTTCTGCGCGGCCGCAGCCAGGAAGAACTGCTCGCGAACAAACTTTAATCTCCGCAAGCGCAAGCGACGAAGTCCGATCTGATTCTTGAGTTCCGCAAACAAAGCCTCCACCTTTTTTCTCTTCCTTTGCGCCTCCACAAAGGCCGCAGTATTAACTAATTCGCGCGCGCGTTGCCGGGCTGGCTCGTGTATGTGAATGGCAAGATACTTCAATGGTGAGCTGGTGCATTGCGCTTTTTGTGCGCACCCACCACAACGTTTGCGCCCCGGGCGCGCGGCCCGTCGGACCCAAGGCTTCATCGGCCGCCGTATTCATCCAGGCACCAGTGGGAACGCCGAAGCCTGTCTTCGTTCGGGCGGGGATGGCGCACAGCATTGAGATCCGCGTGCCGCTAGTCGACTTCACGCTACAACCGGGAGTGCAAGCGTCATGAAGCCGTCGCTCGCGTGGCCACGGGTCTTGTTTCTCGGCGCTGGTCGCGCGCGGTGTTAAACTTTGCGGCCCCGCTTCCAAACGACATCGTGACCCGGCTCTGGCAAACCAGCGCTCGCCACGCCCACCTCACATGCTTGCCATTGTGACGGACGCCTTCGGGGGACGAGGCGGAATTGCGCAATACAACCGCGACTTTCTTGGAGCGCTGGCCGAAGCCGGAGCCGTGTCATCGATAACGATCGTGCCGCGGCGTGCACCTGACCTCCCCGCCCCGCCGGAAATGATCGACCAAAGGCCGGCGCAGCCGGGGCGGATTGGCTATTCGGTGGCAGCTCTGCAAACTGCGCTCTTCCGGCCGGTCGATCTGGTGTTCTGCGGACATCTCTTTATGGCGCCGCTAGCTGCACTGATCGCGCGACTGAAGGACGCAAAACTCATCGTTCAGACCCACGGGGTTGAGGCCTGGCCGCGGCCATCACGACTTCAACGTGCGGCCCCGGAAGCGGCCGATCTCGTGTTGTGTGTCTCGCGATATACGCGCGCCGCCGTGCTCTCCTGGGCGGCGATCGCGCCCGAGCGAGTCTTGGTCGTGCCGAAGTCAAGGAAGTGTTCACGCCGGGAGACGGCTCGACAACGCGCGCTGCGTTGGCGCTGGAGAACAAGCGCGTGCTCCTGACCGTCTCGCGGATGGACTCGGGCCAACGCTACAAAGGCCAAGACCGAATCATTGCCGCCATTCCTTATGTTGTCGCGCAAGGCCATGACGTGGAGTATTTGGTTGTCGGGGAGAGTGACGACCGAGCCCCCCTCGAAGAGCTTGCGCGTGATGTAGGCGTAAGCGGGAGTGTGCGTTTCCTCGGTTCCATCGGGCTGCGAAATCTTATAGAGATGTACCGCATGGCTGACCTGTTCGTCATGCCGTCGACGGGCGATGGATTCGGGGTCGCCTTCTTGGAGGCAATGGCGAGCGGCACGCCCGCGCTTGGCCTCAGGGTTGGGGGCGCCAGAGACGCCATAGCCGACGGCGAGCTTGGGACGGTCGTATCGGAGGCCGAGCTCCCCGCTGCCATCGCCCGTCTCCTCGCCGCGCCGAAGCCCGATCTGCACGCGCTGGCAGCCGCGGTGCGCTGCCCGATTCGGTCGTAAGACGTTTGCAGCCGGAGCCAGTACGGCGTTGAATCGGCTGATGAGGCCGCCTGAACTTGACGATGCACGCGCACTATCTGTCGTCCGCGAAGAGCCAGAAATTTCCCAGAGAACGGGGATATGGCCGGATGACAATTCCAATGACGCTGCAAGACAAGGCTAACCTAACGCAGGAGCGTGTACTCGTGCTAGAGGCTGGGCGCGCGGAGCGTCACTATTGGCGAGACTTATGGACCTACCGCGAGTTGTTCGCGATCCTCGCCTGGCGCGACCTCGCCGTCCGCTACAAACAAACGGTCATCGGCGTCGCGTGGGCGGTGATCCGCCCCACTCTGACCATGCTGATCTTCACGGTGTTGTTCAGCCGACTCGCCAAGCTGCCGAGCGATGGGCATGCACCGTACCCAGTGATGGTGTTCGCCGGGATGCTGCCGTGGTTCTTGTTCTCGACAATCCTGAGCGAGGCATCCGATAGTCTCGTCTCGAACTCCAACCTCATCGGCAAAGTCTATTTCCCGCGGCTCATCGTGCCTTCAGCCACGATCGTGGTCGCCTTGGTGGACTTCGCGATCACGTTCGTGCTGCTTCTCGTGATGATGGCGTGGTACGGGTTCCTGCCGGACTGGCGGATCGCGTTCCTGCCATTTTTCGTTCTGCTGGCAATCCTCGCGAGTCTCGGCCCAGCGCTCTACATCACAGCACTCAATGTAAAGTATCGTGACTTCCGCTATGTCATTCCCTTTATTCTGCAATTTGGCCTTTATGTTTCGCCGGTGGGCTTTTCGAGCGCCGTGGTCCCACAAAAATGGCAGATGCTTTATAGCCTTAATCCTGCGGTGGGTGTGATCGAAGGCTTTCGATGGTGCCTGTTGCGCGGCCAAAGCCAACTCTATCTACCGGGGTTCTGCCTGAGTCTTGGGGTTGCGGGGGCCTTCATGGGGCTCGGTATCTGGTACTTCAGGAAGACCGAACGCACCTTTGCGGACCTATTATGAGATGACCGACAACGTTGTTATCCGGGTTCAAGGGCTCAGCAAGAAGTATGTCATCGGCCACCAGGCGGAGCGTGAGCGCTATACGACGCTCCGTGACGTGATCGCGCATAAAATGAAGAGCCTCGCCCGCCCTGCCGCCGATTTCGTCCGCAAAGGGGCGACGGTCGCGGGCGGCGAGAGCGAGGAGTTTTGGGCCCTCAAGAACGTCATGTTCGAAGTCAAGCGCGGCGAGGTTGTCGGTATCATCGGCCGAAACGGCGCAGGCAAGAGCACGCTCCTCAAGATCCTCTCCCGCATCACAGAACCGAGCGGCGGCCGCGTCGAGATCAAGGGGCGGGTTGCGAGCCTGCTCGAAGTCGGAACAGGATTTCATCCGGAGCTAACGGGTCGGGAGAATATCTACCTGAACGGCGCAATCTTGGGCATGACGCGTGCCGAGATCAGGCGCAAGTTCGACGAGATTGTCGAGTTCGCCGAAGTGGAACGATTCTTGGATACGCCCGTGAAGCGCTATTCATCGGGAATGTATGTCCGCCTCGCTTTCGCCGTCGCGGCGCACGTAGACCCGGAGATTCTCATCGTCGACGAAGTTCTCGCAGTGGGTGACGCGGAATTTCAGAAGAAATGCCTAGGCAAGATGAAGGAGGCGGCCGCCGGCCAAGGACGCACGGTTCTGTTCGTCAGCCATAATATGAGTGCGGTTTCTACGCTCTGTCATCGCGGCATCGTCCTTCATCGCGGCCGTCTCCATTTCGACGGGCTGGTCGAGGACGCGCTGGCCCGATATCTGGGATTGAGGGAACGTTGCTCGGCCCGCGCCAGCGCGGTCGATCTGACCAAACCTTCCATCCTGCATGTCGAGGTGGATGAGGGCGAAGCCTGCAACGGCAATTTAAAGATAGAGGTCGAATTCGCCTCGCCCTGGCCGCTCGAACCCTTGTTGATCGGTGCCGTAGTTTACAATCGCTTGGGCGCGCCCGTTTTCGGCCTCAACACCTGGCAGAACGGCTGCGAGGTCCCGCCGCGAGTCCGTCACGGCAAGGCGACGCTTCATCTCCGAGACATTTCGATTCATTCGGGCGTCTACAGCGTTTCAGTTTTCCTTGGCGAGAAGGACACGAATCACGACATCCTGGAGAATGCAGCCTTCTTCGATTTCGTGTCGCCCGAGCCGTTGCCCCTCGGCCTAAACCCGGATACGGTAGGGGCCATGCGCGCGGATGGGCGCTGGCAATTCGAGATCATCGGATAAGTGTTTGCAAGCAATGTCGCTCCCCGCGAAAATTAAATATGCGCTCGCGAACCCGGATTATCTGATACGGCGGGTCGTCGGTCCCATTTACGCGCACACCGGATACGACCAGGGCCAGTGGGCCCGCGCCGCTATGTACTCCGTATTGTTTGACGAAGTCGCTGCGCTCGGCTGCGATCTTTCGGTTCTCGAAATATCACCGGGCGGAGCCAATTCGCCCTGGCGGGCACTCCGGTATCGCGAGTATGTGGGAGCCGATTACCCAGATTTCGATATTTGTCACGACAGGCTCGACCGGCAATTCGATCTGATTATCGCCGATCAGGTATTCGAACATCTGTTGTGGCCCTATCGCGCGGCTCGAAACGTCCATGCAATGCTGAAGCCGGGCGGGCACTTCATCAACACGGCGCCTTTCCTGATTCGCGTCCACGAAAACCCCGTCGATTGCAGCCGTTGGACCGAGCTCGGAATGAAGCATCTGCTGGCCGAGGCGGGATTTGACATCGATAGAATCCGCACTGGATCCTGGGGCAATCTCGCCTGCGTGCGCGCAAATCTAGTCAGCTCAGGATGGGCGCGTATTGGCTGGGGACGGTCGATGCGGAACCAATCCCGATTTCCGGTCGCGGTTTGGGCGATTGCCAAGCGTTAGTGAACCAAGTTCCCGCGGATCGAGAGTTCATGCAAGATCTTCGCTATGACTGGAGAGGCCTAGCGCAACGTTTCCATGGGAGAGTATGGCGTCTACGCTCTGATGTGAAGGTCGCTCTGGCTCGCCGCACCGGTGCTGAGATCGGGGAGGACTGCATCCTCGATCCCGGCGCGGAAGCATGGCATGGTCTAATGAGTGCGAGGCGCGGTCAAATATCGATGGGCGCTCACTGCCAGCTGGAACGAGGAGCACTTCTGCATCCCTGGGGCGGATCCATTCGGCTCGGCCACAACGTCTTTCTCGGACCTTATGTGGTTGTCTATGGTCACGGCGGCGTGGAGATCGGAGACCAGACACTGATTGCCATGCATTGCCGCATCCTCTCTTCAAATCATGCAATTCCGCCGCCGGGCACCGACATACGTACACGGCCGGACGAGATGTTGCCGACGAAAATCGGTCGGGATGTCTGGCTTGGCGCTGGTGTTACCGTATTGGGTGGTGTCGAGATAGGTGATGGATGCGTGGTCGGCGCCGGCGCCGTCGTGACGCGTGATTTGCCATCGCATACGATTTCTTGGGGTAATCCAGCGCAAGTGGTGAGAGAGCGCATCTAATCCACCGCCAAGATGGACATATCTGTCTTCATCCCGGCCCATAATCCGCGGCCGGATTTCATGAGACGCGTCCTGGGCGCGCTCCGCGATCAGACCCTCGACAAAAGCCGCTGGGAACTCGCTCTTGTTGACAATCGGTCGGAAAAGCCGATCGCTCCGCTCTACGACCTGTCATGGCACCCGAACTCCCGGCATCTGAGGGAGGAGAACCTCGGCTTAACCCACGCGAGAGTCCGCGGTTTTAAAGAAGCCTCAACGGATCTTGTCATTCTCGTTGATGACGACAACATTTTAGATGCTGATTATCTTGAGCAAGCGCTCGCCATCAGCAGTGCCTATCCTTTTCTTGGTACCTGGAGCGGCCACATTCGACCAGAGTTCGAAGATCACTCATTTCGATTGAAGCCCGGAATGTCCGCCCTGTTAACATTACGGGATGTCAAAGCAGACGTTTGGTCGAACGACCCCTCACACAATTCATCAACACCCTGGGGTGCCGGCTTGTGTATACGCCGCGACGTGATTTGCGCGTATCTGGATGAACTGTCGCGGAATCCGTCGCGCGCGGGGTTGGACCTCAAGGGCTCCACTCTGCTTTATGGGGGCGACACAGACATTGCATTCATCGGCTGCCGGAGCGGATTTGGAAAAGGCGTTTTCACCCGCTTGGGGTTGACGCATATCATTTCGCGCGAAAGGTGCTCTCTTGCCTATTTGTGCCGTGTTGCGCGAGGCCGGGGATACTCGGAAGTATTACATCAATACCTTGATTCTGGATCCCCACCGTTGCCGGAGAGAATCAGCCTTCGAAGCGCGCTGGCGCGGCTTAAGCTGGCGCTGCAACCGCGTTCAGAGCGCTCCGTTGCTCTCGCCTATCTAAGGGGACAGCAACAAGCGCTCCGCGATCTATCCGCCGCGAACGCTCTGTCGTGATGAAGCCCTGCGTCTATATCTACTGCCGCAACGAGGCCGGCAATTTGCAAGAAGATGTTATTGCACTCGCCGAGGGCTTTCGTGAACTCGGCATTCCATATTATGGAAACTGCAATTATTGGCTGCAATCAACAGATCCGGAAGATTATCTTATCCTCCATAACCCTGATATTTGTCCCGACGACTGTAATGTGGTGATTGTTAGCTACACATGGCCATACTGGATCAGAATGAACACTTTTGACCTGGTGCGTCGTCCGCTTCCGGAACATCTATTCAGAAAAGGCCGCCAGTACACGACGGTCTATATGGACAACCATGATGGCCACCGCACGGTCTCTTGGGAGCCGGAATTCAGGCAATTCGACATTATTCTTCGGTCGAAGTTGAATTGTCGCGCCTGGCATCCGGACAATATGCGTCCTTGGAGTCTGAGTCTTACTAATCGCGTCATCCATGCGACGGCAAATCCGCCGCACTTCGACGCACGTCGCAAAAGGCTCCTCGTGAATTTTGGCGCTTCGCACGCATTTCCGCATGAAACGCGCGATTTTGCGCACTCCCGTTTCGAGCCCAAGATCGCCCGCCTTCTCCCGATAGATCGAACCAAGGACGACCTGTCGATCAAACCAGCAGACGCTTATGAGGCGCTTATGTGGCAGCAGACCGGATACCGCTTCAGCCGTGACTACTATGAGCGCCTGAAGCAGAGCCAAGCCGTTGCTTGCTTTTGTGGGGCATTAATCCCGCCAATGCCATTTCTCCATCCGGAAACCTATTTGGTCGGAGGCAACAAGGCCAGGTTGCGCCGCTGGTTTTTCGAAGCCCTAGCGTTGGTCGATCCGCGTCCCCGGAGAGCGGTGCAATGGGACAGTTTCCGGTTTTGGGAAGCGTTGGCGGCCGGTTGCGCGGCGTTCAATCTTGATCTCGAGCACTATGGTGGCGAGCTGCCGGTCATGCCGGAGAAAGGCAAGCACTATTTAGGGATCGATTTAAACCGCGTCAGCCGGTTCATCGAGCGGTTGGCCGAGGACATCGGCTCGCTTGAACGTGTCGCTCGGGGTGGACACGAATGGGCGATGACTTATTATTCACCGATTGCGACGGCGAAAAGGTTTTTGTCCTTGGTAGGCTTTTCTGAGCCGCACACCTGATCGAGCCTTGCATAGCGGTTCTCGGCGCTACGCAGATCAATCGTCATGGCCGATTTGGGGAATAGCCTATCAAGGACGTGGGTAGCATAATCGATGCTTAGGACTCTAGCAGGCTGGATGAATACGGGCTACTCTCTCGCTGATCAGATAGTGGCAATAGTCTTGTGGGCCTGCTTCTATGAAGGAAGAAGTCGGATGGCAGTGTTCGCGCGGCCCATTCGCCAACTGTTTCCTCGAGTGACGATCGCATTGCGAAGACTCGGAGGCATGAAAGTTGACATTCAGTTAGGAAACCAGGCCGATCTGGTGATTTTTGAAGAGATCTTTATCGGTAATGCGTATCCGTTCTCTTTAATGTCGTTTGTGCCCGACACGGTGGTCGATTGTGGCGGATTCGCGGGTTATTTTACACTATTGGCGGCAGCAGAATACCCCCTGGCCAAGTTGATCGTCTTCGAGCCGAACAGTATGAATCACAGGAGGATGAGGAAGAATTTCGAACTCAATCGACTGTCTGTGGATTCCCGGCGCGAAGCTGTGTCGAATGCGGCCGGATTTAGGCGATTCCACGAGAATGGATATGGTAGTCGATTGGAGGGCGACGAGTCTGGAGCATCATCGGTTGCGGTTCAGGCCATTCGCCTGAGCGAATTTGTCGGTAATCTGCAGTCTGAGCGGATACTGCTCAAGTTAGATGTAGAGGGCGAGGAAAAGGTAATTCTTCCAGATCTAATCCCGAGGCTTCCACAACGTTGTGCGCTGTTTGTGGAATGGCACCATCGTGAGCGAGACTTCGCCGAAGTGGAAGAACAGCTTCGGTCCGAAGGGTTTTTCGTCAAGCGGTGCAGGTCACGGTTTCAAGGGTACGAGGATTTCGTTTACCTCGATATATTTGCCCTGAGGGACGCTGATAGCGATTCTGCCAGTCGATAACTGACGGCTTGCGGTTTCCTATTTTTCGACTAGCTTCCACATTTTCAGGCATCGCGGCTGGCATTCCGAGTATTGTTATGCGGGGTTTGAACAGCTTAGGGGAAATTCGCCGCGTATGGCCATGACAGATACCGTTCAGGAAAGCCCTTCTTCGGTCGTGCCGAACCGCCTTACACCGAGTCGATGGCGCCGATTGCTCATCCTTTCGGAAGAGGGCCCGAATCTGCGCACGGCGGGCGGCATCGTGCTCTATCGTCTCTTGAATGGCTATCCCGAAGATAGCCTCGTAGTAATCGAACACAATGCAGACCCGCAACGTGGGCAATTGCATTGCCGCTACCATTCTTTGACTGCTCCCTGGCTCCGCCTTGAGCAATCCCGCTTCCACCGCTGGAAGCGTTCCTTGCGCGGTTTCGGGCTCGTGCCGGATGTACGACCTGAGACGATTCAGGATCTACTTGCCGGCTTTCGGCCCGAGATCGTGCTATGCGTCATGGAGCGCGCAGCCTACTACGAGGCTGCGTGGATCTATGCGCGCTCTCTCGACCTCCCCCTCATCGTTATCGTGCACGACGTGCACGACCAGTTCGAACCCGTGCTACCCATCGCACGCAAGGCCGTGCTCCGACGTGACGCCGCGTTTTATCGCTATGCAAAACGCCGCCTTTGCGTCAGCCCGGAATTGGAAGCGCTGTGCGCTGACCTCTACGGGGTTCGCGGCGAGGTGATGTATCCGAACCGCAGCGAGGATTTGCAGCCGCGACCGTTCGAGCTGGCGGGAAGGCTCAAATGTGCAACTGCATTGACGGTGGGTTTCGCAGGAAATCTGAATTACGGCTATGGAGACGAACTTCTTCGGTTGCTCCCGGCTTTTCGAGCCAGCGGCTCGCGTCTCGTAATATTTGGCCGTCCACCCGGTCCATCCTGCGCAGAGTTACTGCATGCGCCCGACTGCGTCGAGTTTCGTGGTTTTATGCAATCCCCCCTTCAGGTGTGGGCAGCAATCCAATCTGATTGTGATGCAGTCTTACTTGCGTACCCCAATCCTGCCGGCGCGATGGAGCGGCTCTATCGGAATCACTTTCCAAGCAAGTTGCCCGAGTATCTGGCGCTAGGCATGCCGGTTATCGTTACCGGCCCCGATTACGCCACTGGTCTCAAATGGGCTCGGTGCCATCCTGAAGCAGTCGCTTCCTATAGCGGCGCGGACATCGAAGGTGTCGCTCGCCTGTTCAAAAGGTTGCGCGATTTGGGAGTGATACGCGTAGCTTTGGCGAAGGCCGCATTTGAGGCTGGAAACCGGGACTTCGATCCGGCCGCTATCCGCGCGCACTTTCTGAAAGCACTCGAAACCTCGTGCACGTCGTGAGCTAGCGGCCCGGCGCCAATGAAATGCGTCTCTGGCGGACAGTCCGATTGGCCGATCATATATGCACAAACCACCTAAGGCTTTCTGTGCTCGGCCACATCACCGTACGGTGTCGAAAATTCTCAATGAAGAATTCAAGAAGTTTCCGGAGATGAAGACGTCTCGCGATGTTCACATCGAGCATCGCCGGTATAGGTATAACGCTAGGAAGGACTGTGAGTGCGCTGGCTGATCGGGTGGTCGTTGCCTCCAAGTTTGTCCGCGAGTCATTGATCAGCGTGGGCTATCCTAGGGAAAAGATCTGGGTGACTCCCTCGGGCGCGCAAAAAGTCGACACGAGCCTTCGAAGGCTCGATTCCAAGAAATTTGTCATCCTGGTTGCAGGACATCTGTCGGCTCGCAAAGGGACCTACTATCTACTAGAGGCATGGCGCCGATTGTCGCCGCCAGAGCACGTCGAGTTGCCAAGTTGCGTAATATCAGTCGGGCAGTGTTGCGAGCGGGAGGCTGATAATTCTCGTTCCTAACGGCGGCAGTCTTCAAGCCCGTCAATTCGGTGTGGCCTGGCGCCCCTATTTACGTGAGACCCACACAATAGCATTCACATCCCACTGGTTTCATGAGACGTTATTGGTGCACGGTTTCGAAGACCTGGAATTGTTTAGCCCGTGCCCGGGAGATCGCGACTTGAGCTGCGATGGGGAAGAATTGATCTGCATCGCCCGGCGAAGCCAGAGGTAAAGATCACTTTGCGAATCTGCCTGGTCGGAGCGACAAACCCCTGTCATAACCCTCGGTTAGTTCGTGAAGCCGACACTCTTGTTCACGCTGGACATCAGGTACGAGTGGTTGCACATGGTGCTCAGTCGATGTTGTCGAAATTCGATGAACGTCTGTTGTGCCGTCGCAATTGGAGGCTCGAACGCATTGATCTCCACTCGGATGTCTCGATGAAGAGGCCGCATTCTTTGTGGATGAGGGCGCGGCGACGTTTGGCTTCGTCTGCCTTCGATCGCCTCAAATGGACTAAGCTGGCCGAGTATAGTAGCTGTACAAGCCTTCCTGAACTCACGAAATTGGCTGCAGCCGAACCGGCAGACTGGATCATCGCTCACACTCAGCCTGTCTTGCCAGCCGCCGCAGCGGCGGCGAAGTACTGGAAAACCCGCCTAGGGTTTGACTGCGAGGATCTTCTCTCGGAAACGGGGGAAGATTCGTGCGAAGCGATACGAGTAATTGAGCACCGATACCTTCCCGAGTGTCAATATGTGTCGGTGACGTCAAGTTCTATGGCTGAGTACATGGTAAGAACCTATGGAATCGCTCGTCCCACAGTGCTCTACAACGTTTTTCCACTCTCATTGGCGAAATGCCTGATGCGGCCGCTGGCGAAGCCGCCGCATTTGCCACTTCGATTACACTGGGTCAGTCAGACAGTGGGTATAGACCGCGGACTGCACGACATCTTGGAGGCGTGTGCGAGCCTAGGAGAGAAGGTTGAGCTTCACTTGCGGGGACAGGTATCGGAAGAGCGAAAATCCGTGATCTTAAATTTCGCTGAGAGATGTGGCGTTACAAAGTCGATCAAGTTTCACCCGCTCATTGAACATGATGAGCTAGTCAAATCGATGGGGCAATACGACGTAGGGCTTGCGTTGGAGCGACCTAACAGGGGCAATCAATCGATCACGGTGTCGAACAAACTTTTCAGCTATATGCTGGCTGGACTCGCCATTGCCGCGACAGACACGCCAGGCCAGCGGGAGATCCTAGATCAAGTTCCGACTGTTGGTTTTCTTTATCCGGCTGGAAACTCAACGGTGCTTGCACAGAAGCTCGGAAACTTGATCAATAATCCAAGCTTGCTTCTCGCGGCGAAGCAAGCTGCGTGGGACGCTGCAAGGTCGAAGTTCTGTTGGGATCTCGAAGAGACTAAATTCCTACAGCTTCTCGGTGGGTTGCCTAATGCTGTCGGAGAAATTGCGAAAGCAACACCCAGATGAAACGGGTCCTGATCGTGGGTGCAGATTTCACTCCCAGCAGCCACCCCCCTGCGCTACGGATACGCTTTTTTGCCCAGCATCTTCGTGACTTCGGGTGGGAACCAATCGTTCTGACTGTCGATCCCAACTACTACGAAACCGCGATTGATCTCGAGAACGAACGATTATTGCGTCCTGATGTCGAGATCAGACGTACGCGCGCACTACCCGCTAGGCTGACGCGTAAGTTGGGTTTTGGCGATCTCGGTCTTCGCAGTCTGTGGCACCTTTGGCAAGCACTCTGTCGCCTAACCCGACAGCGAAAGATCGATCTCATATTCATCCCGGTCCCGCCAAATCCGACCATGATTCTGGGCCGAATCGCACAGTCTCGCTTCGGCATTCCTTATGTCATCGACTACATTGATCCAGTGACTACAGACTATTACTGGAAGCTGCCTCGCTCCCAGAGGCCGCCGAAGTATGCTCTGGCATATGCGATGGGAAAGCTGACGGAGCGTTTTGCAATTGCCAATGTTGCGCAGATCACTGGTGTCTCGCAGGGGACCACCGATAGCGTTATCGCTCGTTATCCGTGGCTGAGTGGCAACCGAGCAACCGAAATTCCTTATGGCGGAGAGCCCGCTGATTTCGAGTATATTCGGCGACATCCCAGGAAAAACGTCATCTTTGATTCAGCAGATGGCCTCCGCCACATCAGCTACATCGGAGCGTATACGCTGTCGATGGCTCCTGTGCTCAGAGCTCTCTTCGCTGGCATTGGACGTGCGCGATCCCGTAATCCAGAACCATTCAGTCGCGTGCGTATTCACTTCGTTGGGACGCGGTACGCTTCCGGTCGTGGACCGCAAGCACAAGCACGGCCTATCGCTGCTGAGTTTGGAATAGCCGACCTCGTCGATGAATATCCCGATAGGGTGCCTTACCTGGACGCACTAAATTTGCTCCTGAATTCAAATGCGCTTTTGGTAGTCGGATCAGTCGAACCCCATTACACCGCGTCCAAGATTTTCCCTTACATCCTCGCTGAAAAGCCCTTACTGACGGTTTTTCACGAACAGAGCAGTGTCGTTAAAATCCTCGCAGATACCGGAGCGGGAAAAACAATAACTTTTGGCGACCAGCATCCATTGAGTCAAGCCGTAGAGGCGATCGCGGTCAGTTTTCAGCTGTTGTTGGACCTGCCGCGGGATTTTCGCCAATCAATATGCTGGGAATCGTTTGAGCCCTATACTACCAGGACAATGTCAGCCAAACTTGCACGGGTGTTCGACAAAGCCATTGAGGTGCCGTGCAGCGGAGGCGACGATTCAAACCTCTCTCTTATGACAAATCGGAATGCGGTTGAGCATACTAGGAGCCACACATGACAGTTAGGTCGCTAATCACTGGCGGTGCCGGATTTGTGGGATCACATTTAGCCCAAGAGTTGTTGCGACGTGACGAAGAGGTTTACATCCTCGATGACCTGTCCACCGGGAGCATTGAAAATATCGAGCACCTAAAGCCGAACACTCGCTTTCACTACACCCTGGATTCCGTACACAACGAACCTGTTTTAGCTGAGCTCATCGATCGCTGCGATGTAGTTTATCATTTGGCGGCTGCGGTAGGCGTGAAGCTGATCGTTGAGAGCCCAGTCAACACGATCGAGACCAATGTTCACGGTACAGAGGTGGTTCTTAAGGTTGCTAACAAGAAGAAAAAAAAGGTACTGATTACCTCCACATCAGAGGTTTACGGTAAGTCCACCGCAGTACCGTTCAATGAGAACCAGGACTTGGTGTTGGGGGCGACCACCAAGGGCCGGTGGAGCTACGCTTGCTCGAAAGCGCTTGATGAGTTTCTGGGTATCGCCTACTGGCATGAAAAAAAACTGCCTGTGGTGATCGTGCGGCTCTTTAACACGGTCGGTCCACGGCAAACTGGACGCTATGGTATGGTGATTCCCAACTTTGTGTGCCAAGCTCTTATGAACCAGCCGATTACAGTTTACGGCGACGGAAACCAGTCGCGCGCGTTTGGCTACGTTGGAGATGTGGTGAGGGCATTGGCGGATCTAGCCCAGCACCCCGGGGCGATCGGCGAGGTATTCAACATCGGCAACACCGAAGAGATCACGATGAACGATCTGGCTCACTTGATTAAGCAGATGACCAGAAGCGAATCCGAGATCATCCACATTCCATATGACCGTGCCTACGAGAAAGGGTTTGAAGATATGCCGCGTCGGGTGCCAGACATCAGCAAAGTCCAGGGCCTGATTGGATATCAGCCGAGATTGAATCTGAAAGACATTCTCATGGAGATCATCGCCGTCACCCGGAAAAGTATGCCAGCAGTGGCGATCAGAGCCGCAAGCTAGAGATACTAGGCTGAACGCTGGCAAACTGGTGAGGCTCAGAACTGTGGGAGTGAGGAACCATGGCGCAAGCACTTCTTCGGACGTTGCTTAAGGATGCGGCATACAAAGCCGCAACCACAATACTGGGAGACAGCCACGGTCTCGTGCGCCTGCCGGTAATTGCCGGACCTGCTCGCGGTCTGCATTTTAGGCTTGACTTGGTGCATCGAAAGGAGGCTTATTTCTGGGGTAAGTATGACCGCAGCCTCATCGAAAGGATCGTTCCAATAGTCCAGCCCGGATGGGTGGTTTGGGACTGCGGCACGTACATCGGTTTCTATACGGGAGTTTTTGGACGACTGGTTGGACCATCTGGAACCGTTGTCGCCATCGAGCCCGATCCTCGCAATCTGAACAGAACTCAGGAGAATATGAAGCTGAATGGCTTCTCAAATATCAAATACGAGAACGCCGCAGTAGGAAAACCGTGCGGCGAGGCCGAATTCCTGCTCAACGACAACTCCAACTCACATCTGCCTGGCTACTACGTGGGTGGAAACAAAGACAAATGGCTAAATGCGGAGAATCAACTGAAAACGATTCGAATACCATGCTTCAGTCTCGATCAGCTGTTTCTAGATCGGTCCCTCCCCAAGCCCAATCTCGTAAAACTGGACATAGAAGGAGCCGAAAAGGACGGGTTGTCTTTTGCGGGCAGACTGGTTAGTGAAGTTCGACCGCTCATAGTGTTGGAGCTTCACAATCGGGAATGCGACGAAGCGGCTTGGCATTTCGCCGAAGACGTTGGGTATCGCATTATCTCTCTTGACTCGGGACTTCCAATACTTCGGAAGCAAGACGTGATGGGCACCTTACTCCTTCAACCTGAAGCAATCTAAGAGATCCTCGAATGAGAGTGACCAGGCCCCTCCCGTTCACCGAGCATGCGACAAAATCCTCGCGTGAAGGCGCCTTAGCACTGGTATGCCGAATACGGCGCGAAGGATTAACAATGCAGTGCTGTCCTGTCTGGGCATGTTTGCCGAATATCAGGCGGGACCTTATCCCAAGAACGCCTGCTAGGCGGCTCTGGACAGGTTTTGGCTGGGCTGTCGCATCGGCATAGACTCTTGTAGCGGTTCTTATCGACGGTATCGCTTTTTAGTAAGCAGGGAGCTTAGCCCAACTAAAGTGCCAGTTGGAGATGGCAGATCCCAATTTTGATGGGGCGACGGTGCTGCTGTTACGATGTAGTGCTGTGTCTAAAGAGAAAAAGAAATTGGCTGTCATCAGCACCCACCCCATCCAATACCACTCTTTGTGGTTTCAGGCCATGGCTTCCCGTCCGGAATTGGACCTTCGCGTCTATTACTGCCACCAGGCGACACCTCGTGAACAGGCTGGCGCTGGGTTCGGCGTGGAATTCGATTGGGATGTGCCCTTGCTTGAAGGATACCCCTATAATTTTTTGAAGAACGTAGCCGATTCGCCAGGTGAGGGAAAATTTGGCGGGTTCGATACGCCTGAGATTAAGGAAATCATTCGGCGGCACGAATACGACGCCGTGTTGGTGAACGGTTGGCATTACAAGAGCGCGTGGCAGGCCATCTGGGCTTGCTGGAAATCGAAAGTGAAAGTCATGGTGAGGGGTGATTCGCACTTGCACACTCCGCGAGGCACCGCGAAGCGAGCTGTCAAATCTTTCACTTATCGGTGTTTCATTCCGCGGTTTGATGCTTGTCTGGCGGCCGGCCAGTGGTCTCGGGAGTACTTTCTGCATTATGGCGCCCTCCCGGAGCGTATTTTTTTGGTGCCGCACTCCGTAGATCACAAAAGATTCCAGATCGAGACCGAGCTTCTTGAACTACGGCGCTCCGAACTGCGAAAAGAAAACGATCTGGGCGAGAATGCAATCGTGTTCGTGTTCTCAGGAAAGTTCATTCCCAAGAAGCGGCCGATGGATTTCATATCCGCGATTGAACGGGCCGTTCGAAGCAATCCACGCATCGAGGGCTTGATGGTGGGAGATGGTCCGCTGCGTGCTCGGTGTGAGGAACTCGCGCGAGAGCGGAGAGTACCGATTCGGTTTACCGGATTTTTGAACCAGTCACAAATCACAAAAGCGTACGTTGTGTCCGATGCACTTGTGCTTCCCTCAGATGGAAGAGAAACCTGGGGTCTGGTTGTAAATGAGGCGATGGCTTGTGCCAGACCCTGCATAGTGAGCGATCAAGTCGGGTGCGGCCCGGATCTGGTCATTCCTCAGAAGACGGGGGCCGTGTTTCCGCTAGGGGATGTGGACGCGTTAGCGAATTCGATCGTTCAGCTGGCAGGAAATCCTGAGCGCATGATTTCAATGGGTATTGATGCCCAGAGCAGGTTGAAAAACTATTCTGTCGAGATGGCTGTTAATGGCATCATCCAGTCGCTCGCGGCGGTACTGGATACCAGAGTCTTGCATGCAAGTGCTTAAGATCGCGAATAACGCTAGAACCCGGCCTGTGCTGCTGTATGCAGGCGTCCCGTTTATCATCATTGCGGTTCTGTGGGCCACTAGTCTTTATGACGCAACCCTGCCTCAGGTCATTGCTGCGTTCATCCTGTGTTGGATTCCGTGGGCCGCTTACCGAGAATGGCTCAGGGGAACCCGCGAGAGGATTCCGCTGTTCGTTCTAATAGGTGTCATGTACTCGCTGGCCTACGCGGTGCCGTTGTTTTGGCTTACACACGACATCAGTCTGGTCACGGGAAAGCATCAATTATCCGAGAACGCTATAACGCAGTCGCTTTACTTGGTCGTTTTTGGGGTGGCTGCGCTCAGGATTGGCATGGCGGCGGGTGGGCGCTTGCGCTTTATGGAATCTTTCAGGCTGGACATCCATCGGAGTCCGGCACAATGGCATTACTTGAGATTTGTATTGTTAGCAGCGACATTGCTGAGAATTACAGTGCCGATCGGTATGTTTGGCGGGGGAGGCCGCCAGTTCCTAGCCATTATTGAGACGATTGTTCCGTCAGTCGCGTTTGTAATTCTCTTACGCTATTACCTGCGCGGCACGGCGATTCCTGTGGATAAGATGCTACTGGCGGGCTATGCCGGCATAGCGCTGGTCGCGGGCATCTCTTCAGGCTGGCTGGGAAGTTTCGTTGGCTTGGCTATCATGGCTACGGCGGTCTACGTGTACGAAAGACGAAAACTCCCGGTCGTTGCGATCATGATAGTTATTCCCATTGTTCTTTTCCTGCAACCCGGCAAAGAGAAGTTTCGCCAGCAGTATTGGCGTACGGGGGCTTCGGAGAGCTACGTCGAGCGATTCAACTTTTGGATGGATAGCTCTTGGAGCGCATGGGGAAGAGCTCTGGTGAATGCAGACGAGGAAGAAGCGAGAAATTTGGCCAGTGAGACGCTAGGGCGACTCTCGTTACTGCAGCAGACTGCGAACGTGATGGAATCAACACCCGAGCGCGTTCCATACCAGAACGGTCGGCTGTATTCGTATATGCTGGTCACATTCGTCCCCCGGTTTTTCTGGCCTGACAAACCTTCCGTCAATGATTCAAACAGATGGTACCAAGTCGCATACCGACTGACTGTGCGCGACGATTTGAGCGGCGTATCGATTGCCGTGGGGTATTTGCCTGAGAGTTACATAAACTTCGGCTGGTTTGGACCGCCCGTGGTGATGTTCTGCGTGGGAATACTTCTTGGTCTGTTCGACAAGATCTTTCTGCGCCCCGCGTCGGGGTTGCTCCTGAATAGCGTTGGCGTGGCTCTACTGCCCCCGCTCTTGCTGGTGGAAGCACAACTGGCGCAGTACGTAGCAGGTTTCGGGCAACAAGTCGCGGTCGCGTTGATTACGTTGGCTCCCATGTTTGATCTTCACCGGAATGAGGCGTATCGAGGAGCTCGATCTTTCTTTGCTACCGGTACCAATTACAAAAAAAGGAGACCGGTGCTGACTGGAAATCGCTCCCGGGCAGAGTTTTTACGTCGGCCTTGATTTCAAATCGAGCTTGAGTCTTTGCCCTGGTCTCTGCGGACTCCTTATAGATGCCACGCGAACATCTTCTGCAAGAATTTGTTGCTTTCACGTTTTCCGTTTTGACGTCTGTCCCTGTGCGTTTACAAACGAGTAGCAGCGGTCCAGCGCTCGTCCAAGGCACAGGCGGATGGAAGCTGCTCTGGTCGATGCACCGAATAGGCTTAAAATTTTCCGATGATGCGCACACTGGCTGAACGGTTGAGCAGGAACGTCGTCCTTCGCAGAAGGCTACCGCGTGATCTCGGCGGGCACTTCATTTATGTAACCTCGGGGTCGGCGCTGAATTTTTGGTACCCCGGACTAGAACGAGCAGATAACGGTCATCTGATGGATACGGTGAGGAGATTCGTTGCGCGAGATTCCGTCGCGTGGGATGTCGGCGCGAATATTGGGTTATTTTCATTCTCCGCGGCAGCTAAAGGCCAGAATCGTCTTGGCTGTCGAGCCCGATCCTTGGCTAGCTGCTTTACTCAATCGCTCCGCTTCTGCAATTACCAATGTCCTCGTTTTGTGTGCCGCTGCTACTGACACCGTGGATCTCGGGGAGCTAAACATTGCACAACGGGGACGTGCAACAAACTTCATGAGCGGATTTGGCACGAGCCAGGGTGGGGTAAGAAATCGACAACCTGTGGTGACGGTAACGCTAGATTGGCTAGCCGAAAGATTTCCTGTCCCCGATATCATAAAGATCGATGTTGAAGCTGGTGAGCGTCTCGTGTTGGAAGCACAAATTCGTCCTGGGTAACGAATTTCCTTCTGTCGCTAGGATATAGCTTTCTCGACGAGCACCTGAAGCCGACATCAATTGCGGTTGATAATATTGTGGCGGTGCCAAGCCGTTTGTAAGCATGTTTTCCTCCGCACGAGTTCCATCTGCTCTTCATCATTTACCTCCTAAACGCCTTTATCCGGCCTGCTATACGTCGACACACCCAAAAACGAGGAGGGATGATCGGCACCATCGTGGAAACCTCGGTGGGGCGATTGCGGTGGCGAATTGACGCGCTTACGTCGCAGGAAGTTGTGCGTGGAGCCTATGAATCATACATGCCGCATCCTCAAATATGTCGTTCCAGGAAATACAGTTTTCGATATTGGAGCGCATGCTGGTTTTCATTTGGTCTTCTCTTCGGTCTCCTGGTTGGGGCTACAGGGCGGGTGTTCGCCTTTGAACCGAATCCAATTTTAAGAGACTCTCTTGAGGGGCCAATCCGTCTAAATCGAACCTCGCGCCTTGATGGGTATTCCTGAAGTTTAGCCATCCATGGGTTGGAGATGACCCACAGCCAACATTGATCCGACACACAGATTGAACGGTATTCATCGCGTGCAAACACATTGCTACACTCTTTCCGAGTACGTCAAGTCGCCCACCTGTCCCTAACGAAAATTCTGTGTATCCAATGGCGAATGTCATTCCCCCAGGTGAACCGCGAAGCTAGGCAGTTCGCGGACCTGCTCGAGTCTGGTGAAGGAAGCAGCCTACGCGCCCATGGGAGCGCAGGTCGGAAAAACATCTCAAAGGGCCAGCAGAGGTAGCGCACCGTCGCAACGGTAGATTCGGGCTGTTTCAGGCCGCCCGTCGTTCATACCGGTGGTGTAGTCCCCAGACCCTAGGACACCGCCACCACTGCCCCCATTTTCCGGCGGCTGAATGGGTCGTGGCTCGGGCGAGTCCTCCGCCAACGACAGACGCGTTCTCGATCGATGATAATATCGAAATATGAATCGAGGGTTGACGTAACGAGCTTTCATGCAGCACGGTCAAATGATCGAGGCACCCCGCTAAAAACCCATTCGTTGGGAAGCAATGCTTGCTAAAGGGACGATTGTTCCCGGGGACCCCGAGATTCACTGAGGTGACTTAGGCAGAATCTTGCTTCCCAACTTGGCTTGAACAATTCCCGAAAAACGGACCCATTCGCTTAACTGAAAGTTCGTGGCACTTGGCGAAATGCCTAACTTCTTCATTTCATTGAAGCGACGACAATCGTGACCCTGAGCCTTTCGTTTGTGTTTGTGGCGCGTTAATTGCAGCGTCGCCCCAGTAGGTGGCCGAGGAAAACCAATCATGTTGCGCAACTCGTTGTGTCTGGCGTTATTGCTTTGCAGTACACGAAGCTGACGAGTTCAAAAAGCAGCAGAAGCGGGAGCGGGCTGGTATAGTGAACTGCCAAATGTCCAATCGCCACGCGATGTGGGGCACCACCATTGTGATGGCAATTGCGCTTCTTGCTTTTATTGCAATCGTGGGATTTTCTCCGCACCACTTTTTATACGACGAGCCATATTATGTGACTTATATTTCACTGCTTCACCAACACGGTTTAACAGTTGCTTTCATCAAATCAGTGCCAGGACCTGCTGGACCGCTGTATGCTTTTGTGCACGTCGTGGCCGAGCCTGTTACGCACCTTGATCCCGTACGAATGAGATTTGTTAACGTATCCCTTCTGCTCGGAGTCATGGTGATCCTTGGCGCGTATCTAAGGCTCCAAAAGCAATTGGACTTCTGGGCAACGCCTTTGCTGGTTCTTGTGGTTCCCATGACCTGGGTGTTGTCGGGGATGGCCTTGACCGAAGCTCCCGCGCTGTTTTTCGTCACGCTGAGCTTGTATTTCTTATTGAGAGGTTTGGATGCGTTCCGAGCTGAACGACCCGTTTGGGGAAAGTTTTGGGCCAGCGGAGTATTGTTGGGAATCGCAGTTTGGGGCCGGCAGCCCTATTTACTGTTGGCGGGTGTCGTCGTGCTGCTAGCGCTGGTCGAACGGCGCTTGCGAGCGTCCGCAATCATGTTCTTGGGCGTGGTACTGGCCGTCGCAGCCCCATTATTTATCGTGTGGCATGGATTAGTTCCTCTGCCCATGCATAGAGTACAGGGGCTATCCGTGTCTCATGCCCTACTGTCTTTGTCGTATACCGGGCTGTGTCTGTTTCTACTAGCGCCTCGCTTTTTCCGCTTTTCACCAACGCAGTGGTTGATTCTAGTCATATTATCCCTCGTGAGCCATGCGCTCTGGGGCGTGAAATTCTATCCCATCCAGACAGTTGCACGCCGGTTGATACCCGAGCGCCTGGTCCCCGCGTACGGCCAAATATGTGGCTTCGTGTTCGTGTGTGTGGGGCTGTTGTTCCTTGCGTCGGCATTGCGGGCTTTGTGGAAGCAGAGAAATGATCTTAGACGAATTGCGGTGTATTCCGGACTGATCTGCGTGTCTCTGTCGCCGCTATTTGTGGTCCACCAGTATTCGAGTCGGTACACGGCGATGGCGCTGCCGTTTCTGATTCTGGCGGCGGATGACTGGCGGCGCTGGCAGACGGAAACTTTGCTGCTTAGCGGTGTAGGCGCCGGCATGGGTGTGCTCTCGCTGTTTAGTTACCTTTATTTGGGGCAATTATATCCTTAAACCGCCAAGCATCCGGAGTTCCTTCTGTATTCAGACGGAGGTTGGTTGGACTGGTGGCCCGCCCGGCTTGTGGATGACGGATACGTACTACGGTTGGTTGCTACTCACGAAAACCGCCGGGTCTACCTTGTCAGCCCGAGGGGTGAAGCATCTCAAGAAATTCCGCTTTCGATGAAGGGGCCAGGGAGCGACGCAGATGTCAAAGAAAAGGCTTCGCAATGAACTCTGCACATCGCCCCATCATCTATCTATCCCGTCCGACGCCGGTAAGCATGGGCGATTGGTGGTTCGACATCGCCACAGTGGATCACTTCTGGATTCGACGCCGTTTCGACGTTATGAGACGGCTAGCGGACTCCGTTTTGCGGAATTCCAGGTCTGCTGCCGAAATCGGCTGCGGCAATGGCTTGCTGCAAAGAGAAGTGGAGGACCACTATGGGATCTCCGTCACCGGATTCGATCTCAATGAAGTCGCCCTTCAGAAGAACGTGAGCCGTGTGAGCCCACTTTATTGCTATGACATTCATCAGCGTAACCCGGAGTTGGGAGCCCGTTTCGATCTATTGTTGTTGTTCGATGTTCTAGAGCACATTGAAGCTGAAAGCGACTTCCTGCAATCAGCTAAGTTTCATTTGACAGATTCCGGTGCCCTCTTGATCAACGTGCCAGCACACCAGTTTTTCCATTCTGACTACGACCTAGCTGCGGGGCACATTCGGCGTTACTCAGTGGATCACTTGACGAAGGTTGCTGAAGAGAATGGTTTGAAGATATGCGCCTTAACCTACTGGGGGCTGCCTCTGGTTCCTCTTCTCCTAGCGCGCAAAGGGATCAGTATGCGGCGTACTGATGGCAGAGCTGGATTCGATACCAGAGGGACCGCGATCAACAGCCTCCTCTCGTTCTTGGCGCGATGTGAGCCTCTGCCACAGAAATTCTTGGGTACGTCTCTTATGGCCGTTCTGGAGAACCACAATTAGGCGAGCATTTCAAAGGTCAGACCTATGATTGATCAACCGAGTGTTTCGCTCGCACTCCCGGTTTATAACGAAGAAGCTGTAGTACCTGAACTGCTTCGCCGAACGGCCGCCGTGCTCGATGAGATTCCCGGTGGCCCGCATGAGATTGTGATGGTGGACGACGGCAGTTCGGACCGCACATTGGAATTGCTAGAAGCCGCTGCGGAGAAGGATCCGAGGCTAGTTGTGATTGCGTTCTCACGCAACTTTGGTCATCAAGTCGCATTGGCGGCAGCTCTAGATCATGTTTCGGGTGATGTCACCGTACTGATGGACGGCGATCTGCAGGATCCTCCCGAGGCGATTCCAATTTTGGTGGACGCATATAAGCGGGGATATGATGTCGTTTATGTCCAGCGCGTAAATCGCAAGGAAGCCTGGTGGCTCCGTGCGTGTTACTACATCTTCTATCGCCTTGTTGCAGTCCTGTCTTCGACCAAGTTACCGTTGGATACGGGTGACTTTGGCCTGATGTCGCGCAGGGTTGTCGAAGAATTGAGGCGAATGCCTGAGCACCATCGGTACCTGCGCGGGTTGCGAACTTGGGTCGGATTCCCGCAGATCGGAATCCCGATCGAACGTCCGGGCCGTCACGCGGGACGGACGAAATACAGTCCCTTCAAGTTATTCAAGCTGGCGTTCGATGGCATTTTTGCCTTCTCCATTGTTCCGCTTCGTGCCGCATCGATACTCGGAGCCGCTGCGATTACCTTCTCAGTTCTGTACTCTCTTTACTCGATCTACGTAAAGATTTGGTTGCACCAGTCGCCACAGGGTTTCACCGCTTTGATTCTGACGGTTACCTTCCTGTCGGGCGTGAATCTGTTCTTCCTGGGGATTATCGGAGAATACATAGGGCGAGTGTACGAGGAAGCCAAGGGCCGTCCCCACTATGTGGTTCGCAAGGTGACCCGCCAACGCGCTTCTGGCAGCCGCGCGGCAACACGACCGATCGACGCATCCGGTGTGGGAGCGAGCCAGCACTGAGCCAGACTCGGGTGAAATGGAGAATCCGGTCGAAGGTGAACGCGATTCCGATGGGAAGGCGAACAGTTGTTGTCGTCTACCAGAATGGCGTTCGGCTTGGAGCGGAATGTTTTCCACAGACGAGCCGCAGTAGCCGTAGCGACGCTGGACAATTACCCGGCATTGAAACTCCATAAATAAGGAGAACAGGGTGAGGTTCCGCGAATCGAGAACCCGGCGAGATTCTTGGCCACCCATGTTTTGCCCAGCTTGACATGGCAGCCGGGCGGAAAGACTATCGCTAACCCGTTGGACGAGGCCCGAGAGGTTATCGCATTCAGCGCGACAGAACTATCGCTGGAAAAACCACAGTCTACTCCAGCATCTCGCACGTCAAGACTGTCCCTGGTTTGCGATCCAAAGCGGGAGTTGGCTGTCTCCTGCCCAGCTGGTTTGCTCTCGTCCTGCCGACTAGAGACTTGCGATTGACTGGGTCGAATAGTCAAACACCCAACGATCGAGACGGTCAATAACCATGATATCTTCAACATTCTTCGGACCTCCATCGGGAGCGATGCCAGCTTGGCGCTTGAATTGACTAATATGAGACTTCATGAACGAGCTTGAACCTGAACCCAACTCATCATGATTCTCTCTGTCCAGAACTAAAATTGGCCGAAAATGACTGTGGCAGGGCTAGAGGCTCACCATGACTGATCTTTGCTTGCTTCTTGAATTTGCACCAGAGGGGAGACGAGGATAGCATGGTTCCTGTACGCCGGACGGGTGTCCTCGCTTGACGGTTTGCTCCGGCGTCTGGCCCAGCGCGCCCTTCACCTCACGTTGGCCCCACCGGGGATCGGCGACTTTTAGTGGAAGGCACGTGAGCGGAGACAGAGGCATTTTTTTTTCGCAGATCTGCGCGAGGAATGTCTGTGGCCACTGCTTCGCATACAGACAGTTGTGGCGCCAACGCTCTCCGAAGGCGGCCAGCAAAGTGCTCTTTTAGGAAGACTGCGTTAACCCTGGCGGCCCCCGCGCTTCCCAGCGATTGCGCGTATTGAGCGTTCTTGAAAAGAGGGATTGCAGCTTCCGCGATGCTCTCTCTCGAAAGATCCTTGGCGACCACGGCGCCCGTGCTGGGTGGAAAGAGCTCTTCTGTGACCGTACCGGCTAGTCCCAAGAAGGGTACGCCGAAGCTGGCTGCTTCGACTCCGGCCAGTCCGTATCCTTCCTGCTTGGAAGGATAAAAAAGCATACGACAGGAACGATACATCTGATCGCGCTGTGCATCATCGATCCACCCGCAAAATTCGACACCTGTCAGGTGCTCGGTTTTCACTCTGTTTTGTAAGCGGCGCTTATCGTTTCCAGTTCCCACGATCATCAGCTTAGCATCGGGAACGGAAGACTTGATGAGCGGCCAGGCATCTAATACAGAGTCATGGCCTTTGAGGCGCTCAGAATCGGCCATCCGGCCGACAATTAGGCCGACTGGAGGACTGGATTCGACGTCCGCAATTTCGTTCTGGCGCTCGACGCCAAGCCATGTAACCTCCGCTTTCGGCAACCACGGATTGAAAACCCGGGCTTCGTGTTGCGTCGTGGCCGAGTTCACTAGGAGAAGGCTTGCGCCCAAAAGCGCTTCTCGGCGCCGACCGACGATAGGCTTCCAAACTTCTATGCCATGCAGGAACACAGCATAACGAATGGGCCGCAGGCGGGGTATGATAGCGTGCAAAATAGCGAGGTCGACGTGGTCGTACACAACAAAATCGGGAGTCGTCAGACTGCCCCAGAATGTCCTTCCCACAGCTGCAGGAATGCGTGTAAACCGGGGCCAAAAGGCGTGGTGTTCCCACACCGATATATCGGAATCCTTTTTCAGCGCTGAGACGATTAGATCGGCAACCACGCCAATGCCGCCGTGTGTGGTACCGAGGCCGGAGGTAACGAGAGCGATTTTAGGACGCACCGTAGCCCTATTGAGTTCGCAAACATTAGTATCATCTTCTAGCGACAAATTGAAAGGGCTTTTTGTAGGATATCGACGTTTCTGTGTTCTCGACCCACCTTGACGAAAATTCTCCATGTGGTGCCGTCGTTCCACCCGGCCTATTCCTACGGCGGCCCGATTCGCTCCACATTCGAGCTGTGTCGGAACGCAGCGGAATTGGGCGGTGAGGTCCGCGTTCTGACCACAGACGCGGACGGCTTAGATCGCGTCCTGGACGTGAACAAGAATGCGGAAGTGGAATTTCCAGAGGGGTTTCGGGTCCGCTATTGTCCGCGCCGGCTAAGGCATTCAGTTTCGCCAACCCTGATGCGATTACTGCCCACGTACATACGGTGGGCTGATGTCGTCCATCTCACCGGAGTTTACAACTTTCCGACCTTCCCAACTATCTTTTTGGCTCGTTTATTGAACAAGCCGCTGATCTGGTCTCCGCGAGGGGCTCTTCAGCGCTGGGGAGGCTCTTCACGAATCGGCCTCAAGGCGGTTTGGGATTTTCTGTGGTATCACACAGCTGATCGCGTTGAATTGACGATGCATGTTACATCAGAACAGGAGAGCGGCGAAGCTTTGGCTCGTTTCCCGAAGTTGCGAATGGCCATGATCCCCAACGGGGTGGATGTCCCAGTCGACCTCAATCGAGGAGACACCAGAAATGGAGAGCTTCGAATGCTTTTCATCGGACGTTTGGATCCGAAGAAGGGAATTGAGGCTTTGCTGAAGGCTTGCAGCCTCGTCGATTCCGCACCTCCGTGGCATCTTGCGATCGCGGGGTGGGGGGCACCGGAGTACGTTTCGCAACTCAAAGAGCAAATCCACGCGTTGGGATTGAGTAGACGAGTGGAGATGTTGGGGCCAGTTTTATCGGAAGCAAAAAAAGGACTATTCGAATGTTCTGATGTCGCTCTGGTGCCGTCTTACACCGAGAATTTCGGTATCGTCGTAGCCGAGGCTCTCGCCCATGGAGTTCCAGTGATTGCTAGTAAGGGGACTCCATGGAGCCGTTTGGAAGAGATGAAGTGTGGCTTGTGGGTCGACAATGATCCTGAAAGTCTGGCCGATGCAATTCGTAGCATTAGCACCATGCCGCTGCAGGATATGGGCCGGAGAGGAAGAGAATGGATGCAGAACGAGTTTTCCTGGCGTTCTGTAACTAACCAGATGCTGGCCTTGTATCACCAGTGTGCTCGGCGCTATCGTAGCAGATGAATTCATTGATCGAACATCGATAACGTCGAGGACTGATCGAATGTGCGGAATTGCTGGAATCGTGGGCGCACGGTCACGTGGGCAGGTGGATGGGTCTCTGCGATCAATGCTCGACGCACAGATGCATCGCGGTCCTGATGACGGCGGTTTGACCGTGATACCTGTTCGCGGCGGGACGGTTGGGTTGGGAAACCGGCGCCTAGCCATCCAAGACCTGTCTCCCTTGGGCCACCAGCCAATGGTTAACGAAGCCACCGGTGACATCCTTGTTTACAACGGTGAGATCTATAACGCTCCCGCGCTGCGTGATTTGCTAAAGACGGACGGTCTTCAATTCCAAGGCCATAGCGACACAGAGGTCCTCATGCGTGCTTATGAGCGCTGGGGAACCGAATGTTTGACACGTCTTCGCGGAATGTTTGCCTTCGCCTTGTGGGATGCTCGTCGCTCACGCCTCGTGATTGCGCGTGATCCCATGGGAATCAAACCGCTGTACTATGCGACAAGAAAGGATAGTTGGTTTGTATTCGCTTCCGAAGTGCGAGCGCTACTCCAAAGCGGTCTGCTGGATTCTCGCATTGACCGTCGCTCGCTGGCTGGATATTTGGCATATGGTGCCGTTCAGGAGCCACTCACGGTCTACGAGGGCATATTTTCGCTGCCTCGCGGTTGCTGGCAGGAACGGGATGATCGTGGGAATGTTGTGGCGGGAGGAAGATACTGGCAATTTCCATTGCCAGAGGAGTCGCAGCGTGGGCGTCGGCTTACAGATGTTGTAGAAGAGGGTCGCGGAATCCTGCAGGAATCCGTGCGCCGGCATCTGCTCAGCGATGTGCAAGTCGGTCTCTTCCTGAGTTCAGGGCTGGATTCTACTGCGTTGCTGGGGCTTACTCCCGAAAAACACAACCTCGACGCGTTTACGGTATCGTTCCCAGACCATCCTGAGTACAACGAGGTTCTGGCGGCTAAAGTCGCGGCGGAACGTTTCGGCGTGCGTCATCACGAATGTCAGGTCAGCGACAGTACCGCTCTGAATTGGATCCGCAAAGCTTTGGAATGCATGGATCAGCCGTCGATGGATGGCTTCAACTCCTACATTGTGTCCCGCGCAGTCCGCGAACATGGGATCGCAGTAGCCCTTTCCGGGCTGGGTGGTGATGAAGTTTTCGGCGGCTACGAACTATTTCACCGAGTGCCGCGAATCTTTAACGCTCTGTCTTGGCTCATTCCGTTTCCGGAATCAGTGCGTACTACTGCTGCCTGGTTTGCTACGGCATTCACCAACGACACCGTCAGACAAAAAGCGCACGAGATCGCTAAAGTCAATCCAGGATTGATTGGGTTGTACTTCCGGCAGCGTCGCTTGATCGGCGACTCTGGGCTGGAAGCGTTTGGTTTTGAGGCCGAAACGCTCTGTCTGTCGGAAGACTTTCAGGTTCCGGAACTGGAGTACGAGGGTTGCTACGTACCAGCTGATCTGTTGTCTTCCGTGGCCAGACTTGATGCTGCATTTTATTTGAAGAATATTTTGTTACGGGATAGCGACGTCTTCGGGATGGCAAACTCATTGGAAATTCGTGTTCCCTTTCTTGACCGTGATCTGCTTGAATGGGCATTTCGACTGCCTGGAGATGTCTTGCTGCCCAAGGGAGCTCCTTTAAAGTATCTGTTGCGAAAGATCTGCGCTGAGGTCTACGGGCAACTGCCGGTCGCGTCTTCCAAACGGGGCTTCGTGGTTCCGATCTCCGCCTGGCTGCGGGGGCCCTTGCGTGAGGTCATGGAAGCGAGTCTTTGCACCCTGCGTGACTCGGGATTGCTGGCGACAACTGGAATCGACGACGTAGAGGAAATCTTCCGTCGGGAGCCAGACAGCCCAGCCTGGTCCCGATTGTGGGCTCTTGTTACTCTCGGGTCCTGGCTTGGGACCCAGCATGCAGCGGTACCAGGTATGAACGTAATGGCTCATCCCAACATGGAGTTGGTTTCCGAAGCACCAAAGCACAACGATCGTATCCTTGAATATACGGTGATTGAGATGCCATCGAGAGAAACTGCAAGACCATAAGCGATGTAGCCCACGCCGCGCCAAGAGCCTCTCATCGCGTTGACAGTGACCGGCTCTGCATGTATAGCATAAATTTCAGCACTCCAAGTGCTACCTTGACGACCTCGCTGCGTGTCTTATAATGTGCGCAGCTCACTTCCCGCTCGTGCGGAAATGGATTTCACGTCTTGCCGACGTCGATCTAGTCCCTAAACCTGAACATGCAAAACATGGCGGACACTCGGACGGCACCCTCGTACAGCGCACCTTCCGATTCCATCGCTGTCACCGTCGTTATTCCGACGAGAAATGAGGCTCGACATCTTGCGCGTTGTCTGGAAGCGATTCGGCGCTTTTCCGAAGTCTATGTAGTGGATTCGCAAAGCACCGACTCAACCGTCGAAATAGCCCGCGCTTTTGGTGCAGAAGTGGTGCAGTTTCACTACCATGGCGGCTGGCCGAAGAAGCGGCAGTGGGCGCTCAATTCGCTCCCGTTCGCGAACGATTGGATCTTGCTGTTGGATGCTGACGAGGTGTTGACCCCGGATTTGGGTGATGAGATTCGGGAAGCCATTCGCGATCCCAATCTTATCGGGTATCGCGTTTTCCTTCGGCTCAATTTTCTTGGAAGGGAACTTCGCTTTGGGGGAAACGGTTTCTGGAAGCTGTCTCTTTTCCGGCGCGGCAAAGGACACTTCGAGTGCCGCTTGAGAGACCAGGATCACTCGATGAGTGATATCGAGGTCCATGAGCATGTAATCGTGGACGGTCGTGTCGGCAAGCTGCGGCATGTCCTTCCCCACCACAATGTTGAGTCTCTTGCCCGGTATTTGACCAAACACAATGAATATTCAAACTGGGAAGCGAGGGTTCTTTTGCAGGCGACGGAGCAACGTGACGAATTGCCTCCGGCATTGTTTGGGAATCAGGCGCAGCGCAGAAGGTGGCTAAAGAAGCGGTTTTTTGGGCTACCGGGTTCACCGATATTTTTCTTTTTGTACAAATACATATTACGTTTGGGTCTCCTGGACGGAGTGCCGGGTTTAATCTATTGTGCTCTTCAATCAACACATTTTTTCCACGTCAAAGCGAAAATGTATGAACTGGAATACACCGCGAAATCTTCAACGTAGCGAACTTGGCAAAAGGTTCCGTGTCATTTCAAAGTAAATCCAATCGGCACGCGCTGGTGAGGAGTTGTCTGCTTGTACATTCTGGGGATCAACGCGTATCACCATGATGCCGCCGCCTGTATCGTCAAAGACGGGCAGCTCATCGCTGCGGCTGAAGAAGAGCGGTTCAATCAAAAAAAGCATTGTGCAAGTTTTCCGGCGCATGCAATACGCTACTGTCTGGACGCCGCGGGTATTTCCCTTGATCAGGTCGAGAAAACCCTATTTTCGCTTACCAAACTTGGCTAGCCTTTCTGGGCCGAGTACCGCAAGGCTTGCCAATGCTGCCAAAATACGAGATCTCCGCCACGACTTGGCAAGAGCGCTCGGAGTTGAAGCTTTGGAGAAGGTGCCGTGCCAGAAGGTTCCATAACTAAAGTTGAGTACGCCTATGAGGGCTCCGCCGCCAGTTGCGCGCATGCTTATCTGCTGGCGCCCGTAAAGCATTTGGTCAAGAGTCTTGGAAAGAGGGGCACGGTGTTGGACCTGGGATGTGGGAACGGATCGTTGAGTCATGAGTTGTCGAAACTCGGTTTTGAAGTCCATGGCATTGACCGATCCGAGTCTGGAATTCAAATCGCACGGGAAGCGTTTCCCCAAGTGCAATTCTTGCTGGGTGACGTGGAGAAGGACCTGTCGCCGGATCCGTTTCAGGCTGAAAGTTTTGACGTTGTGGTGAGCTCGGAGGTGGTGGAGCATCTCTATCATCCGCGGCGGTTGATCCAGAACGCCTTCCGGCTGCTGAAGCCGTCCGGGCATTTCATCGTCAGCACTCCTTACCACGGCTATGTTAAGAACGTGGTGCTGGCGCTCAGCGGGAAGATGGACAACCATTTCACGGCGCTTTGGGATGGCGGCCATATCAAGTTCTGGTCGCGTGAAACGCTGTCAGGGTTGCTCACGGAAAAAGGGTTTACAGATCTACGATTCGTAGGTACGGGACGTGTGCCGTATGTTTGGAAGAGTATGATCCTGATTGCCCGGAAACCGGCGGGCGCTGATGGAAACGGAAATGAAAATTCTCGGACTTAACGCGTTCCATGGCGATGCGTCGGCGGCGGTGCTGCGGGATGGGCAACTGGTGGCGGCGCTCGAGGAGGAGCGGCTGAATCGCATCAAGCACTGGGCGGGGTTGCCCTTGCTTGCGGCAACGGCATGTTTGAAAGGGGCGCAACCAGACCATATCGCGATTTCGCGCGATCCCAAGGCTCATCTGACGGACAAACTGTTGCGGGCGGCGCTGCGGCCGCACCACTGGCTGAACCTCACCTCCCGGGCTACCAACAGTGTGCGCATCGCACAGGTGGGCGAGGTGCTCGCGGCAGAGGGAATTGTGTCACAACAGACGCGGCAGGTGCACTTTGTCGAGCATCACCGGGCGCACCTGGCCAGCGCATTTTTTGCGTCGCCTTTTGAGGAGGCCGCTGTCATCTCCATTGACGGCTTCGGTGATTTCAGCAGCGTGATGTGGGGAATCGGGAAGGGCAATCACATAGAAGTACGAAGCGCCGTCTCCTTCCCTCATTCCCTGGGCATTTTCTATACCGCATTTACGCAATTCCTCGGCTTCCCCAAGTACGGCGACGAGTACAAGATGATGGGCCTCTCCGCCTATGGGGAGCCTCGGTTTGCCGAAAACGTGCGGCGCGTGGTCCAAACGGAGGGAGATCAGTGCCGGCTGGATCTGGACTACTTCACCCATCACAGCAAAGGCGTGGAGATGACTTGGTACGGCGGGGAGCCAGTGCTAGGTGCGGTGTTTTCGCACAGAATGGCGGAAGAGTTCGGCGCCCCACGCACCCCTCGGTCTGAGATCCGGCAGAGGGACATGGACCTGGCGGCTTCCGTGCAACTAGTGCTGGAGGAGAATTACTTCGCCCTGTTGAACTTTGTCCAGAAGCAAACTGGCGCGACCGCGCTTTGCCTGGCCGGCGGCGTGGCGTTGAATTGCGTGGCCAACGGTATGATCTTCGAGCGGACAAACTTCCGAAACGTGTACGTACAGCCGGCGGCGCACGACGCGGGGACCTCGATTGGCGCGGCGCTCTATGTGCAGCATCAAGAGTTGAAGCTACCGCGACGCTTTGAGATGCGACACGTGTATTACGGGCCCGAGTATTCGGACAGTGAGATCCTCCGCGACCTGGAGGCCGCGGGATGCAAGTACCACAAGCTCGCGGAGGAGGATCTGATTGGCAGCACGGTGGAGGCGATTGCCCAGGGGAAGATCGTGGGTTGGTTCCAAGGCCGCATGGAGTTTGGGCCGCGCGCGCTGGGGAACAGAAGCATTCTTGCGGACCCGCGCCGCAAGGATATGAAAGAGATTCTCAACAGCCGCATCAAGTATCGCGAGCCGTTCCGGCCGTTCTGTCCGTCGATTCTTTCGGAGAGGGTGGGCGAATATTTCGAGACGGACTACCCCTCGCCATTCATGGTAATGGCGTACAAGATCAAGTCAAAGCAACGCGAGCGGATTCCGGCGGTGACGCATGGAGACGGGACCGGGAGGCTCCAGACAGTGGAGCGCGAAGTGAATCCGCGGTATTGGGAACTGATTCACAAGTTCGAGGAAGTGACGGGAGTGCCGGTTCTGCTGAACACATCTTTCAATGAGAATGAGCCCATCGTCCAAACGCCGGCCCAAGCGATCGACTGCTTCCTGCGAACGCGGATGGACGTGCTGTCGATCGGTGGGTTTGTACTGCACAAGGAAGAAAACGTGCGGCTGAGCGAAAACCGGACGGCATTTGCAGAGTTACCTGCAGGGTGAGTCATTGTTGAATCGCGCCATAGACCTCATGCACGTCCTGGCCATCAATCAGTTCTTTTGGCCTGATACGGCGGCGACGGGGCAGTTGCTGACTGATGTTACGCGTGGGATGGATCCGAAGGTCCATGCGGTGACAGTGCTGTGCGGTACGCCAGATTATGGTGCGGTAGATATGGACTCTCCACCGCGAGTGAAGATTATGCGGTCGGGCGGGGTGGCTTTTTCAAGAGGCAAAATAGGCCGCGTTATCTCGTATGCGTCTTTCTTCGCGGGCGCGGCAGTACGGGGCGTTTGTGGACCGAAACCCGCACTGGTACTGACGCTTACGACGCCGCCGCTCATTTCGCTATTAGGGACTCTGCTCAAGAGCCTGCGCGGGTCGCGGCACTTCATCTGGGAAATGGACCTATATCCTGACATTGCGGTGGATCTGAATGTCATGAAGCCCCGATCCGTCGTAACGCGACTGATCGGCACTATGGCGGACTTTTCTCGGAAGAGAGCCGACGGAATCATCGCACTGGGCGACGACATGAAGGCGCGGCTGGTCGCCCGAGGCATTCCCGAGCAGAAGATTCTCGTGGCGGAAAACTGGGCCGACGGGTGCGAGATTGTCCCGGCTCCGTTTGAGGATGGGCCCCTGGTGGTGCATTATTCGGGTACGTTCGGCTTGGCCCACGAGGGGCATACAATTACCGAAGCAATGCGGCAGCTCCGCGACAACAGCCGGTTCCGCTTTGTGTTCGCGGGCGGCGGTGCACGTCGTCTGCGGTTGGAAGAGTTCTGCCGGGCTGAAGGGATCGGTACGGCCGAGTTCCGGCCCTACGCAAGACGCTCTGAGCTGAGCCGGAGTTTGGCAGAAGGGCATGTGGGGCTCGTGACGCAGATCCCCGAGACCATGGGGGCGGTTGTGCCGAGCAAGACCTACGGAATCATGGCGGCGGGGCGCCCGTTTCTGTACATAGGCCCCCAGGGCGCGACCCCTGCGCGCATCCTTGAAAGGCATGGATGCGGATGGCGAGTCGAACCGGGGAACGCGGCTACTCTCGTCCGACTTCTTGAACGGCTGGAACAGGATCGGGGTCTGGTGCGGGAGGCTGGGGCCCGGGCCCGCAATGCCTTTGAGAAATACTACGACAAGCCGATCGGAGTGGCGAAGATTCTATCGATCCTTGGCATTTCGGAGACCTGTAGGCCGACCCCGGCCCCGGCTATCGCTGCGTCAACGGTGTAACGGTGTAACTATGTTCCGTAGGCTTTGGCAGTGCGCAGGTGGGACTCAGGGCGTAATCAGATTCTGCTCGTAAGAGGCGTTCCACACTGCTGGTACCATTCGATAGTATGCCGCAATCCATCGACTAGCGAAGTCTTGGCTAGAAAACCGAACTCGCGCTCGGCGCGGGCGACATCGAGGCGACGTCGGGGTTGGCCATCAGGCTGCGTTGTGTCCCAGATGAGTTCACCTTCAAACCCTGTTAATTTACAAAGCAATTCCGCCAATTCCCGAATGGTGATCTCGTGTGCTGATCCGATGTTCACCGGATCCGGCTTATTGTAACGTTCCGCGGCCAGCAAAATAGCCTCCGCAGCATCTTCCACATACAAGAATTCACGCGAAGCTGATCCTGTTCCCCAGCACGTGACTGTACGCTCGCCACGTGCTCTCGCCTCCAGCAATTTTCTTATCAGCCCCGGAATTACATGCGACGTTTGCGGATCGAAGTTGTCTTTGGGGCCATAGAGGTTTACGGGCAAGAGATAAATACAATTGAACCCGTATTCCTGTCGGTACGCCTGTGCCTGGACCAGTAACATCTTCTTCGCTAGTCCGTAGGGAGCATTGGTCTCTTCCGGGTAACCATTCCACAGATCTTCTTCGCGAAACGGCACTGGAGCAAACTTTGGGTAAGCGCAAATTGTTCCCAAACACACAAACTTGCGAACATTCAGGCGTCTCGCACATTCGATGAGTTCAATCCCCATAATGGCATTGTCGTAGAAGAACTCTCCTGGGTGTAGCCGGTTAGCTCCGATTCCACCCACGACTGCTGCCAAATGAATAATTAAATCGGGCGCCGCACTATCGAGGAGGCGGACAATTTGGCTCCTTTCCCGCAAATCGTACTCGCGCTTTCTTGGAGCGATGACCTTTTTGCAACCAACAGCGTCCAACTTTGCGAGAACCTCGTGCCCGAGAAACCCGCTGCCTCCGGTCACCAGAACCGTTTTGTCTGTCCAAAACCCAAGTTCCTCAGGCAAGCATCGCTCCCACGGCGGCCTTCAGGTTATCGGAGACGCTGTTATTCCACTGATGCCATGCACCAAATTTTTCACGCAAAATCTGGGCACCTTCACCGGGAGGAGTAAGTCCCAGAGACTCCATGTCTCCATCCACCATGATGCGCACCAACTCGCGAAAATTAATTTTGGGTCTCCACCCGAGTTCACGCTCCGCCTTCTTCGGGTCGGCGAGCAAAGAGTTGACCTCAGCAGGCCGTTTGTAGCGATCATCGATGGAAACGTGCTTTCGCCAGTCTAGGCCCGCATATTCAAAGGCTTCAGTAACAAACTCGCGGACGGGGTGCGACTCACCCGTGCCGAGAACGTAATCATCGGGGCGTTCCTTCTGCAGCATTTGCCACATGCCCTCTACATATTCTGGAGCGTAACCCCAGTCCCGTTTTGCCTCTAAATTTCCCAGGTACAGTTTTTCCTGCTTCCCCGCGAGAATATGCGCGACCGCACGTGTAATTTTTCTCGTGACGAATGTTGGTCCCCGTCGTGGGCTTTCGTGATTGAACAACACTCCATTGACGCAGAACATCCCGTACGCCTCACGGTAGTTGATGGCCACCCAATACGCGTAAACCTTCGATGTGCCATATGGGCTGCGGGGATGGAACGGTGTTTGTTCGTTCTGGGGCGGGGGCGCCGCTCCGAACATCTCCGAGGAACTGGCTTGGTAAAAACGGATTGTCACACCACTCCGGCGGATGGCATCGAGAAGTCGGGTGGTCCCCAAAGCCGTGATGTCGCCCGTGTATTCCGGATTTTCAAAGCTAACCATGACATGACTTTGGGCGCCTAAGTGGTATACCTCATCCGGACGGATGCTGTAGATGAGATCGATCAAGCGGCTGCTGGTCGAGAGATCGCCGTAATGCAAGAACAGACGAGCGTTAGGAGTGTGCGGGTCCACATAAATATGGTCTACGCGGCCTGTGTTGAATGTGCTGGCGCGACGAATGATTCCGTGCACCTCATAGCCTTTTGACAAAAGCAGTTCAGCAAGATAGGAACCGTCCTGTCCGGTGATTCCTGTGATCAGAGCATGTCGCAAAGGGCACCTCAATTCCCCGAAGGGGTCGAACTCCTGAATAAAAAGCACACTTTACATTTTTCGTTTCCTGGCGGTCCAGCGGAGCACAGGTATTGAGTCTAATGATAGCTCGTTGTGGTTCTCTAGAACCCGGTGGCGGGGAAATTAATTGCAGGTGGTCTGCAGCGAGACCCTACTAGTACGCCAGCGACAAGGTTTTCCTCAAAACATTCGGTGCTCGCTCGACTGGTGGCGCAGCCGCCCTTACCTGCGCCTGCAGCCCGCCAGTCTAGAGGTGACTGCCATGCAAGATCAAGTGGCAGTCACTGCACAGCGTGATCAGGTTCTGTTCGGAATCGTGGCCGGAGTGGCTGCGAAACTGTTTGTGGTGAACCTCCAGGTTCGACATCGTGCCGCACAACTGACACCGCCAGCCATCGCGACGCAGAACTTGCTGCCGAAGAGCGTTGTACGAGACGGGATCCAGCCGCAAGCGGGGAGGGTCGGGACGTATCGAGCTCATGATGCCTTCTTGCTCAGGCCTCCAAGAAATACCCGCCGTTGCTCTTCGGGCAGAAACTTGAAGAATCTCGTCATCGAGAACAGCAGCATCTCAGGATCTCCGTGGTCCAGGTTGGCCCCGGCCAGAAAGTCCGCACAGATCATTTCCAGACAGTAGCCTCGGGATCGGTCGCTTCCCAGCATGAGAGCTGCCGTTTCGATCGCCCGCTCAATGACCGGCATCTGGCTCTGGTACAGTTTGAAGTAGATAATCTCCGACGGTTCCGTTTCCTTTCCCGTCAGTTCCTTCTCGACCTCCTGCTTGAACTGCTCCTTGGGCATCTCCCGTGCCCGGTGCAACCAGGTTGCACAATCGAAGTGCTGCCGGTCCCGCCTGGCCAACTTGGCTAGCTCCAGTCCTTTCGTCCATCCCACCTCCTTCAGCTGCTTTCTTGCCTGCGGCGGCAGGTGTTCGTGAATCGACATCAGGTAGTAGGCCTTCCGCCGCGACCCGGGAAACCTCCTCTCCAGGAACTCGTCGAAGCACTTTAGGTCCTCCAGCCTCCAGTATTGTCCCGCCCGCACCTCGCATAGGTAGCGTCCGAGTTCGACGAACTTGGTGTCCCTCTCTGTCTCTTTCCGCTGCTCCCAAGCCAGAATCTCGTCAATCTTCCCCAACACGAACAGAGCGCGGCGGCGATTGAACTTCGGCGGCATGGGCGGATTCTCAGTATGCAAGCTCGTCAAGCCAATCAAGACTCTCTGCTCCTGGACGCCGCACCAAGCCGGCATCGACTATTTCCCGCTTTCCCAGACAAAGGCTCACATACGGACAGCTGCTGCAGGGGTTCTGGGGAAAGCGGATGCCACTGTGCGGTAGAAAGTCTGCCGACTCAATTCTTCCGATCGTGTCTTCCACCAAGCGACCGAATTCCTCGCGCTGCGCGTCCGTGATGGTGGTGTGCAAGTATTGAACCTCGACCAATCGTTTGCGCACGAACACCACCTGGGCGACTTCCGCAATTCCTGTCATCCAGGAGTAGCACACAAGTTGGGGATCCAGTGCTAATAGCCCTTCAGGCTCCTCTGGGTATCGGCTTGAAGAAGTCTTCCATTCCAGCAAGCAGCGCTTCCCGTCGAGTTTGCCGATACCGTCGATATAGGCTATGAAGTCGTTCTTCTCGGCAATCGGGCGGGTGAACTTGATCTGCAGATTCCGTCGCGGCTGAGTGACCTGAATACGATCGTCCTGGCAGAACCGGATCAACAGCATGATTCCTTGCCGAAGCATCCGATCCCAGGAGTCTCCCTTCGAGTACTGCAACCCTTGGTTCTGGCACGCAGACCATTCGGCGAACAGGACCGCTCCTGGATCTTCGCGACGGAAATAGGCACCGAGAGCCTGTTCGAAGGCTCGGCCGAACAGCATTGCCGCACGAGTGTCCTTCTCTTTCCAGCCATCAAGATAGCGGTGTCGATACCGCCTGGGGCAGGTGAGGTATTGACTGATCTGGGTGTAGCTGTAGGTCATTCAGGCCACCTGCGGGTTGTCCAGATTTGCGGGTGAAAGTTCCTCCCAACGGCTGGCAGCTGCAAAGCCGTCGAGTCGGACTAGCGATGCACCGTTCACAACGATGTGGCTGATCTTGACCATGCCCTTCAGACCGACGAGCTGAGTCTCATCCACTTCATCGCGTCCGAGCAATTCGGTGTCGTAGCCGAAGTCGCGCAGGAACCAGTTCAGCTTCCACAAGGCCTTCGGGCTGCAATAGAGCCGGCTCGAAAGGACGTTGCCGGCAAACCGGCTGGGCTCCAGAATGGACAAAGACAGGGTGTAGTAGGGCTTTTGTGCCCGCCGATGAAACTTGACCCGTTGCACGCGGACGAGGAAGACGCCGTCGGGGATCTGGTCGGCAGCACAGCGATCGGCGGCGTGCAGGCCAGTGATCTGCCGTTTCATGCGGCACCTTCTTTCTGGCCGGGATAGCTGTTGAGCTGGCAAAGCAGAGCGTTTCGGTCCTTCTCAGCCCAGTCAGCCAGATGCGTGACGAAGTTTTCGACCTGCTCCCGCGTAGCCTCTCGAAGAGTCTTCACGCCACAGAAATCCGTTGCATAGGCCTTGACCAGGGTCGGGTCGAGTTGATGCTGACGAATGATCTGGCACAGGCGATCGCGAACCTTGGGGCCGCCATAGTTCCCGTTTCCATTTGCAGGCTGCGGCGGGAGCTTCTTCGACTCCCGGGCGGATTGCGGTGGTTCAGCGAAGGATCCCATTTCCTCGACGGAGCAAATGCCGATGCCGTAGGCTTTGCGCAAAGCTCGGTTAACGGCGCGAGTTTCTGCGACTCGCATTTCGGCACCGTGAACAAGGAAAGAGACATTGGAAGGGTCCGCGTCGCCATATCCGACAAAACCTCGACAGGCTTTGCTCTTGTAGACAGTAGCCTCGAACGCTCATCGCTGTGTGGAAGGATCACAAAACTTGGGGATGGGCCGAACGTGAATGCCAGCACACCGAGTACGATGCGCCAACCCCAACAAGCCTGTGTGAGTGACGTACCAACCGTTGTTTAGATAGATCAAGTCACCGGCAGCCACAGAGAACTCGTGTTGGGTTGCAATCTCCTTGAGTCGGTCGAGAGCTTCCCGGGAGAGATTGCTCCAAATTCTTCGGGCCAAGCGAATGCTCGTCTGGACTGCGGCGCTTTTCGTTTTCATGAACGTCCACCCATACTCAGCGCTGAGTATACTAAGGGCTGAGTATGCCTGTCAAGAACGGATTTGATTTTTTGATAGGAATGAGGCTAAGTTTGAACCTGCCCAATGCCCGACAAGAAAGAAAAAAATCCTAATGCAGTAGCCTTGGGTCGCTTAGGCGCAAAAGCACGACAGGAGAAGCTGCCCCCGGAACTGCGGCGAGCGATTGCGCAGAAAGCGATTCGTGCTCGTTGGTCGAAGGCGAAGAAGAAGACTTCAAATTAAGTCAGGGTTTACTTCGTTGTCCCTCACCGGCGTCTTCTTCTAGATTTTAGGAACTCTCTAAATACTTCCACTGCAAAGCCGCACTGGCCCGCTGGCCAAAGTACAGGAAGACGCCAGCAGGACCTGCTAGACAAGCCGTGATCCGCCGAGACTCCCTCAAAATCTCAAAAAACGAGCCCACACCAACCTGGCCAGCTCCCGACATTCGTCAACCTGCCTAAAAGGCCGCTCTGTCTGTGGAATAAAAATTATCTCAAAGATATTAATGTGATATATACTATATCTATATGATACTCTAAGTATTCCACCGCCAAACGCTCGCCGGACTCACGGCCACAACGTCAGCGTCAAGCATCATGAACGTCAGCCGCCGATAACCTTCCTGCGGGTTCTGCAGGTGGAAGCCGATGATCGCTTCCTTCTCCCACGGCTCCAGCCAGAAATCACGGGGAACCCAACCGTTGTGCTCGTTGACGCACCCGTACCTCTGCCGCCAGTCATAGAACTTGCTGGCGGTCACGCCCAGCCACGGGATGAACCGTCCGACGCCGATCTCGGCCTTCCCCGACCAGCGCCGGACGAAATCCACGACTAGATCCCGCACATCATGCGGCACCCAGATACCGATTAGAGTTCCCCAAGACTTTTTTTTAGCGCGATGTGCTCAGCCATCAACTCAGCCAGTACCTCGTCCTTGGTCTGCACCTTCTTCTCCAAGAACTCGATCCGTTTCTGCTTTTCCTCCACTTGGCGGTGGGGACGCTCTTGAGACTGAAAAGCGGCGGCTCCGTTCTCGAACAGTTCTTTCTGCCAGCGGTAGAACACTGTTGGCCGCAGGCCTAGTTCTTCACACAGCTCCGAGACGGGTACTTTGTCCACAAGATGCCGCCTCAGGATGGCTACTTTTTCTTCTGGAGTGAAATGCTTCCGTTCCTTCCTCATACGTTCGCTCCGTTATCTTAACGGACGAACGCTCTCTCCATTTCCAACTGAGGCAGGACAAAATGACATGGCTCTCCCTAGAAATTACTGTGACCGCACTCCTATGTGCAGTCTTGTTCATCGCTCTCCCGAAATAAAGCAACGGATCGTCACCAACGCACATTTAAGACACTACCGGACTAACAGATCACGTTTGGGGCATTGCAGAGTTGATGATCCCGGCCTAGAATGAACCGCCTGAGACAGACTCCGATGCCACAGAAACTTCCAGAGATGAAGAAGCTCCAGATCGCTCAGGTACGGGGTGTACAAGCAGAATTACGCGACCCCCAAGATCAGAGCGTGGTATCTGCACAATGCAGTCTCCGTACAGGTGAATGGTGCGAACTGGAAATTCCTTGGGCCGAGGCGATGCGCCTCTCACTATTCTTGCGTGAGATCGAGAAGGACTCACAGAAACCTCCGAAGTGATCGGACAGCTTTTGCGCTTTGGGCGCAAGTTCGTTTATCCTTGGATTGCGGCCCAAAGCAAGATCGCACAAAGCTCCGACTGGCATCGGGGCTTTTCTATTTTACGGGTCGAGCCGCGAACTTCTTGCAGTCGCAGGGCTTCTCCGGATCAAGGACAGCCCCTCTCTCGTCAGGAAACACCTTTTTCCCAGTATCGTCAAACAATTTAACGCCTCTACAGGCTTTATCGTCTGTTCCTGAAACAGGACGGCTATGCATTTTTGCATCGTGACCGCATTTACACAGAGGCTGTTCTTTACTCATGCAAGCAATTCTCCCTCTACTACCCATTTTACGCTTCTGTAAAGGGGTCTGCCGGGAGTGCGGTTATGTCCTGAAGTTATACGCCTTTTCCATTTTCAACCTGAAAGCTCAACGTCTTCGGACCACTTTTCGAGGATTGGCGGAAACGCTTTCCCCGTCACGGTAAGTTCTTTATTATCACAGGATGGTTAGCCAAGTAAATTACTGCCCTCATTTTTTGCGAAACGAACCCAATAACTTCTTTGTTTTCAGTCCGCGGAGTACGACAGCGGGACTACTTCTTGAAAACACAGGAGATATTGAAGCAGCCCCAAGACCGCTCAGAAGGAGGTTCTTCCAGGCGAGGCAATCCAGTCAACCGCAGACTGTTCGTAGATCCAGGCCCCGTGATCGACTAGAACGGAACTCGGTATATCGCGGCAGTTGCACCAACGGCAACCAGCGCACTAGCGTTCAGCGCGGTCTTGACCCCACTACTCGGAATGAAGAGTATGTCCTGGTCCCGGACGGAAACGTCGTGAGCCTTGCCCCGCAGAAGCTTCTTCAGATCTACGCCTTGCTCCTGAAACCCATTCTCAGTACGACGGAGCAGTCTGGTTTTTCCGGCAGAGGCGACGTGAGTCGGTCCCCCGGCGGCAGCTACGACCTGCAATACCGTGATTCCTCCCGTGGAATTTAGCACGTATCCACCCGGTCGAGTGACCTCTCCTAGTACGTAGACGATACCCGCTTTCGGAACTACTACGGTGTCGCCCGGCTGTAGGTCGACATTGCTGGCGGCTATTTCGGCCGAATCTTTCGAGATGAAAAGGGTCGTCGCGTCTTCTTGGCCGCGGTGGCTGATCAAGACCTTATTAGCAGCTTTATCGGTGGGTCCGCCGGCGGCCTGCAGCACATCAAACAAGCGGTGCGGGCCAACAGCGGAATAGAACCCAGGTTTGGCGACCTCGCCGATCACGGAAATTCCGCTGCTACTATATTCCTTAACGTATATCGAGACTTGCGGGTCGTTAAGAACGTTACTCTGGCGCAACTTCGCCTCGATGGCCCCTTCCGCTTCACTGCTACTCAGGCCGGCTATTCGAACATACTCGATCAGGGGCATCGAGATGTTTCCGTCGGCGCTCACGCGAGTGTGCCCGGAAAGATCAGGCGCGCCATAGACTGTGATCTCGAGATCATCTCCAGGACCGATGACGAGTGCGGAAGAATTAGCCGGCGGAGTGGCCTTTTGTTCTG
>Ga0208820_1000277_pt1 | contig 46360 bp, 35 predicted proteins | sample June2015DPH_16_5_FD_184713 | JGI IMG/M metagenome (GOLD analysis project Ga0208820, IMG submission 184713) | Peatland microbial communities from SPRUCE experiment site at the Marcell Experimental Forest, Minnesota, USA - June2015DPH_16_40... | ecosystem: Environmental > Terrestrial > Soil >...
TGTCCGGGTCGCGACGCCTGAATCCGTTCCGGCCAGGTATGCCTTCGCGATCTGGAGATTCAGATGCGGCTGGCGGATGGATTCATTCCGGGCGTTGAGCAGCGACGTGGCCTCGGCGCGATTTCTCGTGCCGGTGCTTTCCTGCTTCCGGGTTTCGGTGTCTTCGATGTAGAACATGCCGCCGCGTTTGCGGCGGTAGAGGATGTAACGACGTTTCATAGTTTCAGACGTTTTGTCCGAAGCTATGAGGTTGAACGCGGCTTTGGGCGTATCAGCTACACCAAACGGGCTGCGAATCCCGTCGTCGCGAGTGATTGCCGAGTTTTACCGGAGTAGTTGTTGAGTATTAGCCCGGTAATGATTTCACTGGCACTTTCACTGGCACTGACCTCCTCTGGCATCTGCAACCCGTTGCAAAAATGCAACTTAGAGTTGGAGGCGAGGGTCGGAATCGACCGAGTCTCGTCTTCCACAAGCCACTCGAAATCAACGGTCTAAATCATCACCGTTGCCCAGAAAATAAAGGCGTTCCTGCATTATGTCAAGGATAACTTCAGCCGACTTTTTTTTACTCCATTTTACTCCCCACCGATGAGGTTTGCTGGCACTCCTGCTGGCACTTTCTCCCCACTGCAAAATTAATCCTGCTGGCAACGGCCACCTCAATCAAGAGATTTGTGTTTGTTCCACGGAAATTCCGAAGGACAAACAGCGCGGCGAATGTGCCCGCAATATAATCTTTATTTCACGCTGGCACCCGAAGCAAACTCAACTCTCGATAACATCCAATTCGATGGGGTCAACTTTGACTCCTCGTTTTTGAAACCATTTTACGGCAGCAGCGATGATTTTTTGTTCGCCGGTAAGTTCAAGGGCGATGATGCCGACTTGCTCCGTGACGCTGGCATTGCGGACATTGAAGATTAAATCAAATGTTTTGCTCATCTCCCAAATTAACGGCCGTTTTGCACGGTCCGCTGGGAAGGTGAGCCAATAGCGTTTTGATTCTTTGGTCATACGCGGTTCAATTCAAAACGGTTTCGATGGGCAGATGATAACCAGCGCGGCGCGGTCTTTTACCGAGCCGCCGGGGTTCATGAATTCGGCCCAGCCCAGAATTTCGCAGCCGGTCAGTTCGGACAGGTGGCGCAGCCGGATCAACGGGGTGTTCTCGACATGGCTATCAACTCCGTGATAACGCGAGTCACTCATAATTTTACCTGGTGTTGCTTAATACAAAGATGGCAAGATCGGCGTCCTGGTTCGCATCTTCCGTGATTTCTGCGCCCGTCTCTGTGTTAAGCGCGATGCGCCGCCGAACGTGAAGTTCCTTTTCGCGACAGAACTCCTCGAAGTCCGTGATCGAAAGAAAGCGGATGTCCGCCGTGTCATACCATTTATCCCGCAACCAGCCATAAGCGCGCGGCGCGCGGCCTTCCTCGGCGAGAATGCGGCGCAGCTTGTGAAATGCCAGATTGGGAAAACTGACGATGCACGTCGCTCCCACGCGAAGCATTTCGGCGATTACTCCTTCAACATCCTTAACCGCCTGCAAGGTCTGCGACAGCACCACGCAATCGAATTGCTTGTCGGCAAACGTCTGCAAGCCTTCGTTGAGGTCGGCCTGGATGACATCCAGATTTCGCTGAAGCGCGCCCAAAATCTTTCGCTCATCCAGTTCGACGCCGACCAGACACCCGCGCCCCTGATGCTTAAGCCGCGCGAGCAACCGGCCGGTGCCGCAGCCGAGATCCAACACGCTGGCATTTGGCGGAATCAATTCCACGATGCGGTCGTAGTCAAGCCGGCGCTCGTGAAAAATACTGGTGGGTCCGGGCAACTCATCCTTCGCGATGCCCGGAGCGTGCGGCGCGGGGGCGAGGTTGTGGATGAAGGAGCGAATCATTTCACCGTAACGATCAAAGTCGTCCGGCAACAGAAACGCGTCGTGACCACAATCGCTTTGGATGTTGCAGTAGGTCACGGCGGCGTTGTCATGAATCAGCGCGTTGGCGATTTCGCGGGACTGATCGGGCGGAAACAGCCAGTCGCTGGAAAAACTCAACACCAGCCAGCGGCATCTGGCGGACCGGAAATTTGCCGCCAGTTGGTCCGGCGTTCCGCCAAGATCAAACAAGTCCATCGCCAGCGACAGCGCGAGGTAACTGTTTGCGTCGAAGCGCTCCACGAACTTCGTTCCCTGATGGCCAAGATAGGAGCCAACGGAAAAAGTTTTCTCGAATTCAATCGCCTCCTCGCGCGGATGCAGCCGGTCGCCCTCGAATTTCTGGCTCATGGCCTCCGCTGAAAGATAGGTGATGTGGCCAATCATCCGCGCCAGCGCTAGGCCAACGGCAGGCCCGTGGGGTTTGTCGTAATACTGTCCGCCGTGATAATGCGGATCGCGGCGAATGGCGTTTCGCCCCACCACATCAAACGCCAGCGCCTGGCTGGTCAGCCGTGGTGAACTGGCCAGCACCACCGCGCCACGCAAGCGGTCCGGGTGCCGGGTGGCCCAAGTCAGCACCTGATGTCCGCCAATGGAACCGCCAATGACTGCGACGAGCTGGTTGATGCCAAGCTTGTCGAGCAAACGGCGCTCAACTTCCACCATGTCGCCGATGGTGATGGTCGGGAAATCCGCGCCGAAAGGTTTGCCGGTCGCCGGATTGAGACTGCCCGGCCCGGTTGTGCCGCGACAGCCGCCGAGAAGATTCGGACAGACCACGAAAAAACGGTTCGTGTCCACGGGCTTGCCCGGCCCGACCAAAATGTCCCACCAGCCGGGATCGTCCGCGTCGTCATGGCGGGCGACATGGGAATCACCGCTGATGGCGTGGCAAATCAGAATCGCATTATCGCCGGCTTGGTTGAGCTTGCCGTAAGTTTCAAAAGCCACGGTGACGCCGGGCAAGGTGCCGCCGGACTCCAAACCGAGCGGCTCGTCAAGCGTGACACTCTGCGCATGACGCAGAGGTTGCGCGGTGCGAATTGTGTCGCTGCTTTCAAAAATGTCCTTGGCCATTAGGCTTGGGCGAACAGACGCGGCACCGGCGGGTTTCCCGTTCCCGCCGGTGCGCGGAACTTATTTCTGCGAGGCTTGCAACGCCTGCTCGATGTCGGCCTTGATGTCGGCCACGTCTTCGAGGCCGATGGACAGCCGGACGTAATCCGCCGTCACGCCGGTCTCGGCCTGCTCTGCGGGCGTGAGTTGCTGGTGGGTCGTCGAAGCCGGATGAATGACCAGGCTTTTGGCATCACCGATGTTGGCGAGGTGCGACAGCAGTTTCACCGAATTGATGAATTTTTTTCCGGCTTCCAAACCGCCCTTGATGCCGAAGCCAACGATTCCGCCAAAGCCGTTCTTGAGATACTTCGAGGCGAGCTTGTAACTCGGATCGTCCGGGAGTCCGGGATAAGTCACCCAGCTCACAAGCGGCTGGCTTTTGAGGAATTTCGCAATCTCCAGCGCGTTGATTGAATGTTGCTTTTGACGAAGCGGCAGCGTTTCCAAGCCGAGCAGGAACTGGTGGGCGTTGAACGGACTCAAGGCCGCGCCGATGTCGCGCAGGAGCGTAACGCGGATTTTCAAGATGAACGCGACGTTGCCGAGGCCCGGCACGTTGCTCAAGGCGTCCCAGTATTTCAAACCGTGATAGCTCGGATCGGGTTCTGTGAATTCGGGAAACCTGCCGTTGTTCCACTGGAATTTGCCGGAGTCCACAATCACGCCGCCGATGCTGGTGCCGTGGCCGCCAATGTATTTCGTCGCCGAAGTGGCAAGGATGTCCGCGCCGTAATCAATCGGCTTCACCAGGCCGATGCCCACAGTGTTGTCCACCACGAGCGGAATGCCGTTCTCGTGCGCAATTTTGGAAATGGCCTCGAAATCCGGCACGTCCAGCTTCGGATTGCCGACCGTCTCGATGTAAATGGCGCGGGTCTTGGGCGTGATGGCTTTGCGAAAAGCCTCCGGGTCACGCGAATCCACAAACCTCACCGTGCGGCCCAGCTTCGGAAACGTGTAATGGAAAAGCTGGTAGGTGCCGCCATAAAGATTGTTGCCCGCGACAATTTCATCGCCGAGCCGGGTGATGGCCAGCAACGAATAAGTGATGGCCGCTTGGCCGGACGCCACGCCGAGCGCGCCGGTGCCGCCTTCGATGGCCGCCACGCGCTGCTCGAAAACGTCCGTCGTGGGATTCATCAGGCGTGTGTAGATGTTACCGAATTCCTTCAGCGCAAAAAGATTCGCCGCGTGCTCGGTGTCTTTGAAGACGTAGGACGTGGTCTGGTAAATCGGCACCGCGCGTGAAAGCGTGGTGGCATCCGGGGTTTGGCCGGCGTGCAACGCCAGCGTTGAAATGCCTTTGGTTTGTGTGTTCATGATTTTGTTGTCAGTTGTATCGTCAGTAGTTGTGCGGTTTGTGGCGGGCTCATGCACCGAGCGTGAACCACTGCGACGAAAAAGTCGCTGCCAAAATTTGCTCATGTTATATGTGTTCCTTTGTTCTTAAATGATTTTGTGAAATTGGTCGAATGCAATTACGCACTTTGCGAAAACAGATTGCTGATGTCATCCGAATCGGTGTTCACGTCGGCGAACAGCCACGTGGAAAGGTAGCGTTCGGAAGACGACGGCACGATGGCGACGATGGTCTTGCCCTTGTTCTCCGGGCGTTTGGCCACTTGCAGTGCCGCCCAGACCGCCGCGCCGCTGGAAACGCCGATGGGAATGCCGTCGAGCTGGTTGACCTCCTTGGAAATCGGGCCGGAATCCGCCTCGTCCACCTTGATGACTTCGTCCACGATTTTCGTGTTCAGGTTTGCCGGAATAAATCCCGCGCCGATGCCCTGCAATTTGTGCGGTCCAGGCGCGCCGCCCGAAATGACGGGCGACTTCACCGGCTCGACGGCAATCGCCTTGAAAGACGGCTTCAATTTCTTGATGACTTCTGCCACGCCGGTGATGGTGCCGCCGGTGCCGACGCCCGCGACGACAAAATCCACCTTGCCGTCGGTGTCGCGCCAGATTTCCTCGGCGGTGGTTTTGCGATGGATTTCCGGGTTGGCCGGATTGGAGAATTGCTGGGGGATGAAGCTGTTGGGAATCTGCTTGTTCAATTCCTCGGCCTTGGCAATGGCGCCTTTCATTCCTTTCGCGCCCTCGGTCAAAACGAGTTTTGCGCCGAGGATTTTCAGCAGCTTGCGGCGCTCGGTGCTCATCGTTTCGGGCATCGTCAGGATCAGCTTCAATCCCTTCGCCGCCGCAACAAATGCGAGCGCGATTCCAGTGTTGCCGCTGGTCGGCTCGATGATGACGGTGTCCGGTTTGATCTTCCCGGCCTTCACGCCGGCGTCAATCAGGGCGATGCCGATGCGGTCCTTGACGCTGGAGAGCGGGTTGAAGAATTCGAGTTTGAGCAGCACGTCGGCGAGAGCGCCGTGTTTTTTCGCCGTGCGGTTCAGCCGCACGAGCGGGGTGTTGCCGATGGTTTCAGTGATGTCGTTGTGGATGCGTGACATAATTTAGGCGATTGGGTTTGATTGGTTTCGGCTTTTGTTTTCCAACATTTTTTGTGAAAAATTGTCCAGGTTCAGGTTTGGGCTGGAGGCGGACCGGCGGCGCGAAACGGTGCGCGCGGAGGAACCACCACGTTGCCGCAAAAGCGGGCGCCGGCGCCTCCCCCAGCCTTGATCGTTTTGGCCTTTAGAATTCCCATTTGGTTGTGATGCCCCAGACGCCGTTGGCCTCGTCGTTCAACACGTTGCCGAAATGTCCGTAGCCCGCCGCGAGCGTCAGGTGTTTGTTGACAACGTAAGCCGCGTCAAGCGTCCACCAGTCACCTTCCTTCTGGACCAAACTGCCGATGGCCTGATAATTGCGCGGCTGTTGTTTGTATTCCGCCGCCAGCGCGAAATTGCCGGTGACGAACACCACCACGTTGCCTTCAAAGACAACCCGGTAACTGTCGGTGAACCCGCCCAAACCTTCCCAGACGCCCTCTGTCGCGCGTCCGCCAAGTTCGAGCAGCACCGGTCGCGGCAGTTGCGTGAACATTTTCGAGGCGTAGAACGTGTAATCCACGCCTTGCTGGCGCGAGAGGCCGGCGTTGCCCAGCAAGTCCGCACCCGCGTCTCTTTGGACTTCACTTCTGACCTCGCTGATGCCGTCGTTGTATTTGTAATGCACGCCGGCTGTCACCGCCGGAATCCATTTCTGGTCAAACTCGCCTTCCTTCAAAATCTGAAAGCGCGCGTTGAAGTTGTGCAGTTGCACCTCGTCCTGGTTGTAATGAACCAGCCCCGCGTTTCGCAAAGCCAGCGGCAGGTTTCCCAAACCGAGGTGATCCCAGCCGTAGCCGAGTTCCAGACGGCTCAATGGCGATTCGGTAAGCGTCAACGCCTCGAGGTTTTTGTCGGCACCGAGGTTGACGTAGGCGAACCCGACGCTGGGACGCCCCACCGCCTCGCCGTTGCGCGGCGGGTTGACGATGTAAGCCGACAGCGTGGCGAAAATGCCGCCGTTGCCTTCAATCTGGTGGAGCGGAAGCGGCGGCCCCTTGTCGTCAGATTTGGCGGCAGTGGATTGCGCGGGCGGTGTGTTGGTTTGAGTTTGATCCGCATTCACGCTCCAACCCGCCGCGACCAAAAATGCGGCAAGCCAGGCGATGGAACGGTTTCGATGCTGTTTGTTATGCTTTTCAACGACGTATCGGCCGGTTTTCATGTTTGTTCTTAATTAGTTCCCAACAAACCTCCAGTAGTCCGGTCGGTGTTGCTCGATTATTGTTGTTTTGTTCTTTGATCCAGTTCGTCTGGTGCTCAATCTTAATTCAAGTGGAGCGCCCACAGGTTTCAGCTAACACGCCGAAACAAATTTCAATTCTTGCGAACTCGCCGCCACTGTTTCGCATTGGTTTAATATGCGACTTAAATGGTCGTATATTCGTTTGATTTAACCGCAAGCTCTCTCCGTTTATTGGCAAATCATTTACATTTCTTGCTACCGGTCAGAACGGTGTTATTTGAAATAAAATCGCTGTTTTGCCAATTCCTTCGGTCATCGGTTGTGGAGGCTGGCTGATAATGCCTGCTTTCACCTCGTCGGCGAGCAGAACGAAAATACTTCACCCACTAACTTGGTCGTGTAAAGAAGTGCTTCGCCGAAAACTGGTGAAATTTTTTCGTGCTCGAATCAGACGATTCTGAAAGCTGAAGCTATTCCAATCGTGACCGGCACGATTTCAACCAATGGTCAGCGTGAACTTGCCGATGGTTCGTCCTGATTCGAGACGCAGGTGAACAAGCGCTAGATTTTCCGCCGTCAATTGGCCAACGGTCTCCGTGTTTGTGGTGCGTAGAATCTTATTCTCCACAAGTTCCGCGACGCGGGTGAGCAGGCGATGCTGTTCAATCATGTCTGGCGTTTGAAATTTAGAGCGGGTGAACATGAATTCCCAAACGAACCCGGCACTCTTGTTTTTCAACAAACCCAAATTGAGCGGGTTCACATTTTCGACAATGGAACATATCCGCCCTTGCGGTTTGATGGCTTCGGCCATGCCGGCCCAATGCTGGTCGGTGTCGTTGAGGCAAAGAATGTAACCCACTCCACCGACACCCAAAGCTTTGAGTTGCGCGAGCAGAGGCTGGCGGTGATCAATCACATGATCCGCGCCCAGCGATCGGCACCATTCAATGGATTCTTTCCGCGACGCCGTGGCGATGACCTTCAAACCCGCCACTCGTTTGGCAATTTGAATTGCGATTGAACCAACGCCGCCTGCGCCGCCGATGATCAAAACGCTGCGATCGCGGTGTTCCGGCCTTTTTTCCGGCGTGATGTTCAATCGGTCAAACAAGGCTTCCCAGGCGGTGATGGCCGTGAGCGGCAACGCGGCGGCCTCGGCAAACGAAACCGTGCGCGGTTTGATGGCGACGATGCGTTCGTCCACAATGTGAAATTCCGCGTTCGATCCGGAGCGCGTGATGTCGCCGGCATAAAAAACTTCATCGCCCGGCTTGAAAAGCAAAACCTCCGAACCAATGGCTTCGACAATCCCCGCCACATCCCAGCCGAGAATTTGGGGTTCACGCGCAGCCGCACTGCGACGCTGCCGGACTTTGTAATCAACGGGATTAACCGAGACTGCCTTGACCCACACCAACAAATCGCGCGGGCCGGGCGCGGGTTTGGGCAGTTCAATCTCGACAAAACATTTTGGATCATCGAGCGGAAGTTTTTCAACAATGGCTATCGCTTTCATGGCTTTCTCGAATCAAGACGCCGCCGCCTATGCACAACACCGCACCGTTAGAGTCCTACGACAGCGAACTACAGACACGCTGCTTGTTTGGAAATTATCCTGCCGGTAACGGCCATCTCAATCAAGAGATTTGCGTTTGTTCCACGGCAGTTTGGCGATGAGCAAGCCCATCCCGCAGAAATCCGTGATGCCGGCGAAGATCAAACCCGCGCCAACGAAACCTGACAGCCAGATGAAGTTGAAATTCACGAACCGCGCGAGCAACACGCCGGTGAAAACAATCGCGCCTGCGGCGATGCGCACCTGTCGTTCGAGGCTGATGACTTTGACTGTGCCGCGCGTCACCGGCAGATTGGCTTCAATCCAAGCGAGCGTGCCGCCCTCGACGACGACTGGCTGCAAAAAACCTTCCTTTGCAAATTTGTCCGCCGCTTTCGTTGCACGCTGGCCGCTCCGGCACAACAGATAAACCGGTTGGTCCTTCTGAAGTAGCAGCGAACCCGGCTTCAATTCATCCAGCGGAACGCTTCGGGCCTGCGGAACGTGGACTTCCGCGAACTCGACCGGCGTGCGAACATCAATGACCGCTGATGCAGGTTGCGACGTGAGAATTTTTTGCAGTTCAGCAGGCGTGATTAATTTCATGTTCCGCCAGCTTATCAGCTTCGCTTCAACGAACGCAATGCCAGCACCAGTGCATCCACCTCTTCGCGGGTGTTATAGAGTGCGAGTGACGGACGGACGCTGCTCTCCAGCCCGAAATGGCGGATGGCCGGTTGCGCGCAGTGATGCCCAGCGCGAACGGCGATGCCGTTTTTGTCCAGATGCCGGGCGATGCTTTCGTTGGGCACGCCGGGAATGACGAACGACAGCACGCTCGCCTTGCTGGCCGCCGTGCCGATGGGGCGCAGACCGGGAATCGTCGCCAGCGCCTGCGTCGCGTATTCGAGCAGCGCGTGTTCGTAGGCCGCAATCGCAGGAATGCCAACCTTGAACAAATAATCAATCGCCGCGCCCAGGCCCACGACCCCGGCGATGTCGGGCGTTCCGGCCTCAAACTTTTCCGGCGCGTGTTGATAGTCGGTTTTCTCAAAGCGCACGTCCTTGATCATGTGGCCGCCGCCCTGCCACGGCGGCATCGCTTCGAGCAGCGGCGCTTTGCCGTAGAGCGCGCCGATGCCGGTCGGGCCAAAAATCTTGTGCGCCGAAAAAACAAAGAAGTCGGCGTCCAGCGCCGTGACGTTGACCGGGAGGTGCGGCGTGGATTGCGCGCCGTCCACGAGCACGGGCACGCCGCGCGCGTGGGCGAGGGCGATGATTTGCTCGACAGGATTGATAGTGCCGAGCGAATTGGACACATGCGCGACGGAAACAAACTTGGTCTTGTCACCGAGCAGCTTGACGTATTCGTCCAGAATCAATTCGCCTCGGTCATTGATGGGAATCACGCGGAGCGTTGCGCCTACTTGTTCGGCGAGCAACTGCCACGGCACGATGTTCGCGTGATGCTCCAGTTCGGTGACGATGATTTCGTCGCCGGCGCCGATATTTTTACGCCCGTAACTTTGCGCGACGAGGTTGATGGCCTCGGTGGTGCCGCGAACGAAAATGATTTCCTTGGCATCCGCCGCGCCGAGAAATTTGCGGACTTTTTCGCGACCAGCTTCAAATAATTCGGTCGAGCGCGCGGCCAGCGCGTGAGCGGCGCGATGGATGTTCGAATTGTCGCGGCTGTAGAATTGCGAGGTAGCATCAATCACCGCCTGCGGCTTGTGCGTCGTTGCCGCGTTGTCGAGCCAGATGAGCGGCTTGCCGTTGACGAGCTGATGCAGCGCTGGAAAATCGCGGCGCACGCCATCGAGATCGAACTTCGGGACTGGTGCGGCGGTTTTCGGATAAGATTGGCAGGCGAGCGGCGACTTACCGGAAGCATTGCCGCCGCGCAAAAAATAATACTCCGGCGTGGCCAGCGATTCGGCGTCGGGAAAACCGAGCAGTGGATTTCCGTTCGCCGTTTTTGTGTCCGGCTGGTTGCCCTGCGGGCGGTAAGCGCCATTGCAACGCGGTTCGCCGAACGCGTAAGAGTCGCCCGAATCCGGCGCGTGACCGCCCGACTGAGTTTTCTCCGGTTCGGATAATTTTGGCGCGGCGGGCTGCGCACTCGGATGCACTGGCGGCACGGCGGAACTGGCATCCGCTGCGGAAATACCGGGTGGCTTGGCAACATCGGGAATCTCCGATGGCACGGTGGGTATCGCGGCTGGCCGTGCGTCACGGCTGAATTCCGAAAATGCCTCGGCCACGAGTTTGGCGACAAGATCACTGTGCGCCAGTTCGCCCGCCGCCGGCTCGGCTGCCGGCACAGCCGCGCTATTTGGCGCTGTAGTCATAGTAATTGTTCACCACGACATTGTCCAAACGGGCGATGGCGTCGGTAGTCAGCACGCTGGCCGAGAAGTAGCGCGTGACGAGATGCGACGCGATGGAATGTTCGTTCGTGCCCATGTAGCGAACGGACAAGCCGGGTTCTACTTCGCCGGTGACGCCGGTTTTTTGGAGGCCGACCACGCCCTGTTCCGCTTCGCCGACGCGCAGGAGCAGAACACTCGTGGAATTGTTTTTCACGTCCAGCTTGTTGCTCGGAATCAACGGCACACCGCGCCAGGTGATGAAGGGCGTTCCGAAAAGATGAACCGTTGGCGGCGGCACACCCCGGCGCGTGGCTTCGCGCCCAAAAGCAGCAATCGCTTTGGGGTGCGCGAGGAAGAAGGCGGGCTTTTTCCAGACCAGAGCGAGGAGTTCATCGAGGTCGTCCGGCGTCGGCGAACCTTTGCGAGTCTTGATCGTTTGCGCCGCGTCCACTTCCTTGAGCAGACCGAAGTCGGGATTGTTGATGAGCTCCCACTCCTCGCGTTCCTTGACGGATTCGACGGTAAGCCGAATCTGTTCGCGGAGCTGGTCAATCTTGTTGCTGTAAAGATCGGTCACGCGCGTGTGCGTGCGGAGGACCGTCTGGATGGTGCTCAAATGATACTCACGCGGGTCCTGGTCGTAATCCACGAAGGTCGTCGGCAATTTCGGTTCGCCGCCGTCCACGGTGAGCAGGTCCACCTTGGCTTCGCCGAATTCATTCGCGGGTTTTCCCTTCGCCGCCTTGGCGACGCGGTTGACGCGATAAACGCCGCCATCCACGTCCACCCACGGCAGCAATTTGTGCAGCCAGCGCGGAGTGATTTCCGTGTATTGCGGAACGGTGACAGTTGCGGTGGCGAGGTTGCGGGCCGCGGCGGCACTCAAGCTCAAGTGGATTTCGTTTTCTTTGCTCATAATTTAGTTTGGTTGTTGGTGAATGGAAAAATCAACGTGGATTGTGTTACGGAAAAATGGGGGGGCCGCTTCGCGCGTGAAAACGCCGAAGCGACAGACCGGCTAAAACTTCCGGTCGCGCCGGAATCTGGACACAATTCGACATGAATACACTTTCAGTTTCATGGGAGCCTCCAGTTGACCGGTCAGCGCCGTGAGATTTCGATCAGGTTTCAGGGTGGCGTTGTCGCCCAAACTAGATATTAGGCGGAGTTTCCAACGTCAGCAAATGTTTTTTTGAAAATTAGAATCGGCGGGGGCAGTCTGTTTTTGCCTGACTCCCCCAATCGCGTGGATTAAATGTTTCGTGTGCAGTTCGCCAAACAACCGCAGCAAATCATTCTCTACACCCGGCCCATGTGTAGTTGGTGCATGGACGCCAAGGCATGGCTGGATGAGCAAGGTTTGAAATACACCGTGGCCGATGTCGGCACAGACCTCGCCGCCCGGCAAAAGGCCGTTGCATTGAGCGGCCAGACGCTCGTGCCGGTGATCGAAGTGGATGGTCTCGTGCTCGGCGACTTCGACGTGGAACAGTTTGAAGTGTTTCTGAAAAAGCACGGTTATCTGGCTTGACCAGACCAGATGGATTCGATGTTCCGGGCCGGATCAAGCTGGTGCGCCGCCAGCCATTCGGGGTTGAAAAGCTTGGACTGGTATTTGTGGCCGGAATCGCACAGCAACGTGACGATGGTCTGGCCGGGTCCGTGTTCGCGGGCCAGCCGAACGGCGCCGGCAATGTTAATGCCGGAAGAAAGACCCAGAAAAATTCCCTCCTCGCGCAACAGTTGATAAACAATCGTCAACGCCTCCTGGTCGGGAATGCGATACGCGAGATCCACCGGCACGCCTTCCAAGTTTTTCGTCACCCGCATCTGGCCGATGCCTTCGGCGAAGGAATCACCGTCCTTCGTATCGGTGTTGCCATTGGTGAACCATGACCACATTGCCGCGCCGAACGGGTCGGCGCAGACGATGGCAACCTTGGGATTTTTCTCCTTCAAAAACAACGCCGCGCCCGCCAGTGTGCCGCCGGTTCCTACGGCGGAGACAAAAGCGGAAACCTTGCCGCCAGTCTGCTCCCAAATCTCCGGGCCAGTCGTGCGGTAATGCGCCAGGCGATTGGCGGTGTTGTCAAACTGGTTCGCCCAGAACCAGCCCTTCTCCTGCGCGAGCCGCTGGGCAACGCGATTGTAATTGCCGGGATTGCTGTAGGGTTTTTCCGGCACGGTGATGACCTCCGCGCCGAGGGTGCGGAGCAGGGTGATTTTTTCCGGCGACTGGGTTTCGTTGATGACGATCGCCGTGCGATAGCCTTTCGCATGGCCGATCACCGCGAGTCCAATGCCGGTGTTGCCCGCCGTGCCTTCCACGATAGTATCGCCTGGCTTCAACAATCCTTTTGCCTCCGCATCGGTAATGATGCCCAGCGCCGCGCGGTCTTTCACCGAGCCGCCGGGGTTCATGAACTCCGCCTTGCCCAGAATTTCGCAGCCGGTCAGTTCCGAGAGGCGGCGCAGCCGGATCAGCGGCGTGTTGCCAACGTGCTTTTCAATTCCATAATAACTCGTGATGCTCACAGTGAATATGCTTTCCATTCACGCGAACTTCCGGTTGTCCGGTCGGTCGGCTGTTTGATTTTCGATTTGGGAACGAGCGGGCGCCGGTTTGAACCGTTACGCGCCGCAAATTTATTTGGCTGCCGTCCTGAACCGCAGCGATGAATCCAGGTTTTCGTGCAACAAGCGCACCGATGCCACCAGCGCGGCCACGTCGGCGGGCAGGCCATCGAATTTCTCCGCCGGATTCGCAGCGGCAGCGGCGCGTGCGCCCTCCGCGATGACCGCGGTGAGCGCGGCATCCACCAACCCGGCTTCGATGAAATGCTTTTGAAACAACGTGAACGTCTCCACGTCATTCTTAGGCTGTGCCCGCTGAACCACAAGCAGTGCCCGTGCAGCCGCGAGTGCCGCCGCGTAAAACCGCCCGGCTTCCTGCGACTCGCGCGCGTTGGCGAGGTCCACTTCAATCAAATCGAACACGCCCGCGCTGCATTCACCCTGCCCGCGCCCGGCCAGTGAAAACAATGCGTCGGCGTCCCAGTCGTAATAAAACTCCTTCCGGCTGGCGATCGGCGGAACGTCCTGATGCCGCGCCAGGATTTCCCCGGCGATTTTCCTGCCGTTCTTGTCCACGAACTGGTGGAAGTCGGCCGTGTCGGGGGATTTTTTCCACGCTGTGAGCAAGTCGCGGACAAACGCCGGCGCATTCTTCGCCGGCACCGCGCCCACGTTGACTCCAAAACGCGATTTGCCTTCGGCCAAACGTCCGCCGAGTTGCACGGCGTAAAATGGGACGAGGTTTCCGCCCACGCGCCGCGCCGCGCCGGAAAAACCAATGTTTCCAATCGAATGACGACCGCAGGAATTCGGGCAGCCGCTGATGTGGATCGAGAAATCTCCGAGTCTGTCGAGGTCCAGTTCGCTCGCGCTCAATTCGCTCCGCACCGCCTTGGCGAGTCCGCGCGAAAGGCAGATGCCGAGGCGACAGGTCGAGGCTCCGGCACAGGCGACAAGATTCCGCAACACCGGCGCTTCGGGTTCGGCCAGGCCGAGCGCCGCGAGCTTCTGATGCACCACCGGCAATTCCGCCGCCGTGATCCAGCGCAGCCCGGCGTTCTGCGATTGCGTCGCCCAAAGAATGTTGTCGCCGTGCGCCGCCAGAATGTCCGCGAGCGCGGCGGCCTTGCCGGCGGGAATGTCGCCGAGGGTCAGCGGAATTTGCACGAGGAAAAATCCCGGCTGCTTCTGCGGCGCGACGTTGTGCGCGAACCAGCGGTTGAATTCGGCGGACTCATTTTTGACTCCGCCATTTTCCGGCACGCTCGTGAGTTGCGTCAAAGGACGCAGTTCCAGCGGCACGGGATTGCCGGCGCGCAACGCGGCCAGTTCCTTTTCATACAATTCGCGGAATGCCGGCAGGCCGATTTTCTCGACGAGAAAACGCAGCCGCGCAAGATGCTTGTTTTTGCGGTCGCCATTTTTGTCGAACACGCGCTTGATGGCTTCAGCCACGACAAAAGTTTCAGTCGCAGGAATGAATTCGTGCAGCAAACTGGACAGCCGGCTCTTGCCGCCCATGCCGCCTGCGACATAAACCGCAAAACCGTCCAGGCCGTTTTGCTTCCGGGCGACAAAGCCGACATCATGCACGGTGGCGCCGGAGCAATCCTGGTTGCACGCGGCGAAGGCGATCTTGTATTTGCGCGGCAACTGGAGCGAAAGCGGATCGGCCAGCAGCCGCTCCGTGGTGGCCACGGCATACGGTGTCACATCAAAGACCTCGTCGCGGCAGACGCCGGAATCCACACACGCCGTGATGTTGCGAACCGTGTTGCCGCCGCCGCCTTTCGTGGACAGCCCGGCCTTGGCGAGCAAGCGCAGCGCGGGAATGATTGAATCCAGCGGCACGCGATGGATTTGAAATTCCTGGCGCGTGGTGATGTGCAAAAGCCCGTTGCCAAATTTCGCCGAGACTTCGCCCAGCCGGCGCAAGCGCGACGGCGTCACACCGCCGGCGGGAAAGCGGACGCGCAGCATATAAGTGCCGTTCTCGCGTTGCTCATAAATTCCCGCCGGGACGCGGACGATGCGGAACTGGCCTTCGTTGATTGCGCCGGACTTGAATTGCTCCACCACGTATTCAAATTCATCCAATTCGTCTTGAATGCGGTCGGAAACCCGGAAAGCCCAGGTGTCTTTATGTTGTCTGTGCATATTCTTTTCAGTCCTCTTGCATTTTTCAATCAATGCGGAAAATCAAATGATCCAGTCATGCGCGGCTTCTGCTTTCCGCGCGGACTTGTCGCGGATGACAAGCTGTTTCTCCTCATAAACTACGAGCGAATCCGGCGGGACACTGTGCATCAGAAACACATTCGCGCCGATGGTCGAGTTGGCGCCGATGACCGTTTCGCCGCCGAGAATGGTCGAGTTTGGATAAATCGTCACGTTGTCCTCCACGTTCGGATGGCGCTTGCCGCCCTTGACGATGTGGCCAGCCTCGTCCTTGGCAAAGCTCCGCGCGCCGAGTGTCACACCGTGGTAAAGTTTCACGCGCTTGCCGATTTTGCACGTCTCGCCAATGACCACGCCGGTGCCGTGGTCTATGAAAAAATGTGAGCCAATTTGCGCGCCCGGATGAATGTCAATACCCGTGCGACTGTGCGCCCATTCCGTCATCATGCGCGGAATGATCGGTGCGCCGGCGCGATACAAAATATGCGCAAGCCGCTGGATGGTTATGGCCTCGATGAACGGATATGACAGAATGATTTCCTCGCTGTAAAGTGCGGCTGGATCACCTTCGTAAGCAGCCTCAATGTCGCTACGCAATAATTCGCGCACCTCGGACAACGAGTCGCAAAAATGCCGGACGATCGGTGGCGTGCGTCCGGTGGGCTTCTTCGGGTCGCCGATGCGGACGCTTTTGCGCACCTGGTCTTCTAGCTGGATACCCACGGCGGAAAGGCGCTCGCGCGTCAACTCCGCCAGCGTGCCGTGATGCACCGCGTCGTCGTCGTGGAACCCGGGGAACAGTAATTGCAGCAGCCCTTCACAAATCTGCCCGACGGCGCGCGTGGACGGCATGTTGTGCGCGTCACGATTGTTCAGTCCCCCGACCAAGGCGTAAGACGCGATCAACTTCGGCACAAACTGGTCGTAAAAGGTCTCTTCGAAGCCGGGACGAGCGGACAAGTGCGCGACAGCAGCATCCGCCGAATGGGCCGGGGGCGTGGCGTGGTTCAAATATTCGAGTGCAGGTTTCATTCGATCTCGTCTTTTTGTATCAAATCAAATAAATGTTCCGGGCTTCCGGCGCGCACACGGTATTCAACGCCGGAAACCCGTTTGCCTCGGAGGTTGGGCAAAGCGTCAGGCAAATAATTCGTCCTCCAAGGTGAATCCCCAGTCCAGCCGCCGCAAACGCTCGCGAATTTTGCGCCGCTCGTAACGGTGTTCCACAGCCTTGGCGGCATTGGGGCGCAACCCGCTGGTGCGCTTGGCAACCGGACTGGTGGCATTGTGGTCGGACTTGGCATTGGTCTGTGTTTTCATATTTTCAAAAAATGGTTGCGGATTTTGCAACGCGAGCGGTGGAGAAGATCCGCCGCCCGCGTCGCGTCTCCTTTGGTTTGAAAACCGGTTGGAAATGAATATTTCAGTCGCATCTTACCTGTGTTTTTCCGATTTTGCCCAAAGGCCGCTGAAATGAGTGCCGGGTTCCAACCCGGCGGGTTTTGGTCTTTGAGGTGTTTGCACCTCCCCGTGAAGGGGCGGAAAAGTCAGAAATGACCGCGTTGAGGAGCGGTAAAAGCGCTTCTTGGCCGGTTGAGAAATTGCGGCTGTCGCCCGATCCGGTTTCAGAAGCTGGCAGGTTCCAATACCTGTGTTGAAAATCAAAACGGCACTGCAATAGCAAGCGCATCAATCCTGCTTGAGCCGCAGGCGAAACGCGTTGAACTGGATTCTGTAAAACAGACATATTAAATGTTTTGTTCTCATGGGAACTTCCAGTTGTCCGGTCAGTTTCTAGCTTTTATTTAGTGCCAGGCATTTATTTTATATGCGATAACAAGAGTCGTCTTTTTGATTAAAAAATGGCAATTCGACCTATTCTAAAGATAGAATTCTAAATTAAAGCCATCGCTCATATTTATATTGACGACAATATAAGTCGTTATTAAAGGCCTGTCAACTATTTTTTGAATAATTTTTTCCGTTCACTCCGTAGCCAGACCGACCTTGGTGATGTCCAGTTGCTGAAGCACGTCCAGCACGTTGATCATGTTCTGGTAATCCACATTGTCCGCGCCCTTCACGACGACGCTCAAATCCGGGTTTTCAGACTTGAGCCGCTGCAAATCCGTCTTAAGCTGCGCGACGGTTACGGATTGGTCGTTCAAGAAAGTTCCTTTCTCATCCACGACGATGCGGTTGATTTTGGGTTTTTCGTTTTGCGGCGGCTGTGGTTTGGGCGAAGGCAGGTTCATCTCCAGATTGTTCATCATTTGCGGCGTGGTGATGATGAAAATCACCAGCAACACGAACACCAGATCAAGCAACGGCGTGATGTTCAACTCATTCAACGAGCTGTGCTGTGCGCGGGATGTTTTTTTGAGGCTCATTGCAGCACGGGTTCGGTATCCGCCTGGACATCGAAGCGAATGACGATGCGCGGCGGGAAATTCGTGGGCGGCGGGCGGTTCAAATTCGTCATGGCGGCGATGGCCGCGCGCACCGATGCATCCCAGTGCGAATCGCCGGAGCCTTTCTGCCAGACCGGATCGCTGATCTGGCCATTGCGGTTCACCGAAACCTCCACCTCGGCGGCGTAATTGTCGTCGGCCATGTTCTCCGGTCGGTTCCATTTCGAGCGGAAGGCGTATTCAATCGCGTTTTTGTAAATCTCCACCGGATCGGAACTGCTGACAACAGACTTGCCGCCTTCAAATTCAAACGACGGCAGTTCGGCGGCAGGCGGAGCGACGATGGGCGGTGTGACACTTGGCGGTGCTTTGGCTTCTTCAACTGGTTTTGGCACCTCGACCGGTTTGGGTGTTTCGACAACCTTCGGCGGTTCTATGTTTGGCTTTTCCGGTTCCTTCGGTTTCTCCGCTGGCTTTTCCTTGATCAAATCAACGGACAGTTTTTTCAGCGGCTGGCCCAGCCAACCCTGGCGCGCGGCAAAATACAGCACCACCAACGCGAGCGTCGCGTGAAAGGTGAATGAAATAAGAAAATTCACCTTGGACGAGTTGCGCTTCTTGCGCGCTTGGGTGTGGGGTAGCATTTTATTTGGTCAATGATTCGGTTGCCAAATCCACCTTCGGCACGTTGGCCTGCTGGCAGACATCCAGCACGGCGCGGATCTGCTTGTATTTCGTCTTGCCGTCGCCGCGGACGATGATGTTCAGGTCGGGGTCGGCTTCGCGCAGGCCGATGAGTGTCTGAACCATTTCATCCGCCGTGGCCACTTCCTGCTTGTTCAAATACATTTTGCCGTCGGCCTGGACGGAGATGTAGTTGGCCTTGCGCGGCGGCTCCTTCAGGCGTTTGGCCGCCGTCGGCAGCTTCAGGGCCAGGTCTTTCACAGGCGGGATGGTAGTGATGATGAAGATGACCAGCAGCACAAACCCAAGATCCAGCAGCGGAGTGATGTTCAACTCCGTCAGCGAATGATGCACCGATCGCGAACACTTTTTCATGCGTCAGATGGCCGGCGTGTTTTCGCCCATTTCGACGCGCGTCAACGCCCAGGCGATCTTGTCCTCGATGTCGCGGTTGTCCACGTAGGTGTGCTCAATCTGGTTGGCGTAGCGCGTGGCAAAGCCGTCAAGTTCCTGGGTGATGGAGCGGATGGTCGTCACCATGAAGTTGTAGGCAAACATCGCCGGGATGGCGACGAGCAGACCGGTCACGGTTGCCACGAGCGCGGCGGCGACACCGGGCGCCATCGCTGTCAGTGTGGCGGCCTGGCTTTCGGCGATGCCCGCGAAGGTGGACATGACGCCCCAAACCGTTCCGAGCAACCCAATGAACGGCCCGCCCGCCACCGCCGTTGACAAAACAATCATTCCCTTTTCCAGTGCCATTGCCTGTGTAGCCGCCGCTTCTTCCAACACCACCTTCACCGCCTCGAACGAACTGGGGCTGATGCGGCGCTCGCCTTTGACGGTCACGGGATTGTTCTTTAACTGATACGCCAACTCCTCCGCGCCGCGATCGTATAGCTCGAATGCGGGTGCGCCGTCAAAGTCCTCGCCACGTTTCTTGATGTCCAGCGGGTCGCGCGTGGAAGCGTAGGCGGCGAAGAACTTTTTGGCCGCCTTGCGCGCGATGTTGAGCTGCCGGAACTTGGTGATGATTATGGTCCAACTGAACAGCGAAAGCACCAGCAGCGCGATGACTGTGGCCTTGCCTTCAACGGTGGCGTTCTGGATGGCATAAACCGCCGCGTTGGCGGCGAACATGGGGTGGATGAGTGGGGTCATAAATTAGGTTCTAGGCTCTAGGTTCTGGGGTCTGGTTCTAGGTTCCGGGGTTTGAGGTTTGGGTTTCGGAAATTTTCTTCGGCAGCAAAATCACCGTCACGCGGCTGAGTTTTTGCCCGAGGATGACTTGCTTGCCCTTCTTTTTCTGGTCGTCGTCTTGGTCGTCGGTTTTTGAGGCGACGGTTGAGGCGTCGTCAGCGGTTTCAGCATTGTTCTTGGCGACATTGGATTGGGGAATGCCTTCGGTCGCGCCGGTCATATTGCCGGAAGCGGACACGGATTCGGAAATCAGCGACGCATTGATCGAATCGCCACTGACGTTCACGCTGCCGCCGCCGATCACCGTGCCGGAAACTTCGCCTGACGCATTTATGTTCACATCGCCACCGCTGAATGCGGTCACGTCCACGTTTTGGGCGGAATGGATGTCAACGCTCTGGCTGCCAATGACGAGGCCGTTGATGTTGCCGCCAGCCTGGAGCCGGATGTTGCTGCCGATGACGCCCGAACCGGTGGCGTTGATGTCCTGACCGGCGTTGGCCGAGATAAACGCATCGGCCGGCCCGAGCCCGTTGAAGCCGATTTGCAAAATGCCGCCGAGGCTCGCGTTGATGCTGCCGTTGGGCGCATTGACGGTGATGTTACCCAGCAAGGCGTCCGAGCCGACGACCGTCGTCGCCAGAATGCCGCTGCCGGGAATCGTCGCCGGAATGCCAAACAATTGTCCCAACGGATCCAATTGCAGCGCGCTCATCGTCACATAACCCGCGCCGCCCGCGCCGGCGTTCACGTCGCCGTTCAGCGATTCCACGTTAATGTTCCCGCCGTCGTAGGCGGCGATGCGCGAGCCGTCCACGTTCACGTCACCGTTGGCGGTGACAGAAACGTTGCCGCCGCTCGTGGTGTAAATTCCCTTCGGCGCGCTCGCATCGCCGAGCGTGGTGAACTCGCCGCCGACATCCAGCGAGCCGCCGACGTTGACATTCACATTGCCGAGATAACTTTCGTTGGAAATTTTCGTGCTCGTCATCGTCAAATCGCCGAGCGTCGTGACATTTAGATTCGCGCCGTAAGGCGAGATCGCCGACAGCCCGGCGTCCGGCGCGAGCACACGGATGCCGCCGGAAACTCCAAGGTCAATGCTGTTTGCGGTGACGTTGAAAGTTCCCAAACCGGCAAGCGAGAGACCCTGGTCGCCGAGCGACGCGCTCTGGCTCGCGGTGTAAAGCTGCGTGATCATCGCCTGCTGCGTGGTGTCCAGCGCGAGCGGCGTGGTGGCCGGCACCATTTCCGGATTTCCGTTTGCGTCCAGAACCGGATTGCCGTTCGCATCAAGCAGCGGCACGAACTGGCCCGGCACAATCACGCTGGGATTCAGCAGAAAAGCCAAATCGGAAGCGCTCATCACGCCGACATAAATCAACTGTCCCGTCGCGAGATCGTAGCTCAACTTCGCCGTCACGCTTGTATCGGCGCTGTCGGCGAACAATGTTGCCGGCAAAAGATCGGCCAATTGCGCCGCCGTCAGATTGATGGCCGTCAAATCACCGCGATAAGTAATCGTGCCGAGAACATTGATCGAAGTCGTCTGGCTGGCGGACAGATTGCGGCCCTGAAAACCGAAATTGTAAGTTCCAAAAATGCTGGTTCCGTCCGATGTGACAAATGGCGCCGTGCTTTCCACCGTGATGTTGGCGAACGTCGGCACCGTGAGGCTGAAGCTGCCGATGCTGCCGGAAACGTCCACATACACCGGCTGCGGATTCGGATCGTATTGATGAATGTTGTCGTGCTCGGAGGCGAACGTGGTGTAATTGCCCGACGCGCTGTCCGACATCGTGATGCCATTCAGCACCGTCGAACCGGAAACCACCGCGCCGCTCAAATTCCCGCCGTCGCGCGTGACGATGCTCAACGAACCTTCGCTGTAAGTGTTGCCCGTTACCGGATCAGTATAAAAGATGGGCGCGAGGATGATGCTTTTGTCAATTTTGATGCCGCCCGCGCCGGCGTTGAGCGAAAGTGACGGCGCGTAAATGGGTGTCAACCTTACGGACGAAGGCGCCGATCCAAAGGAGCCGCCGACGAGTTCAATCGCGTTGCCCGCCCAAAAATTCACCGCCGCGTCCGGCGCGTAATCGTAGGCAAACGACTGGCTGTTGTTGAACGCGCCGTTGGGGTTGATGACCTGCTTGATGGAAATGTCATTCGCCGCCCACACGTTCCACGAACCGGTGGTCAATCCCAAAGTCACGGGCGCGGTGGATGGATTGCCGTTCACCGGCGCGGCGCCGACGTTGCCGCCCAAATTTTGTGATCGCTCCACCGCCGTTACCAAACTGTTCAAAGTCGTCGCGTAAGCTGAAGGATCGGCGGACGGATTTTGCAAAATGGCGGCTTGCGCACTGGAAACCGGCATGCCTGCGAGCATCGTGCCGGTGCCATCAGTCACCGTGTAATTTCCGGTGATTTGATTTCCCGCAATCACCGTCATGTCGCCCGCGCCGTAAGCGCCGGACGCGCCGGGCGCCTGACGCGACGGAACAAGCGGCGTGCTGTCAATATTGTTGCCGGCAATCAATGTCACGTTCCCGCCCGCCGCCGTGGAAATGCCGCCCAGAAACGGATTCGGTGCCCAACCGCTGTCGGTAAAATCGTAATCCGTTGATTGCTGCAGACCGTTGGCGCTGCCGTTGTCAGAGCCGGTGCTGATGCTGCCCGCCAGCGCGTTCGCAAAAACACTGCCGCCGCCGGTCGTGGAGACCGAACCGGAACCGACCAAAATATCTTGACCCGCAATCAGATTGACATTGCCCGCCGCCGTTTGAATCGAACCGCCGCCGCTGTTGCCGCCACTGTTGTTGTTCAGATAAATGCTGCCGGCACCGGGTTGAACCACGTTGTTGACGAAATTGTATCCGGCCTGGAGAGTCACCGACCAGTTGTATTCGTCCGTCAACAGCGAGTTATTCCCAAAAAATGATATTGCGCCCGGCCTGCAAGTCAGTTGACCGCCGGTCACGCCGCCGAAGTTTGCGCCGATGGTTCCGCTCAAATCCCATATCGTGCCGCCGGCGAGCGTGATGTCATACGCCGCCTGAAGATTGATTTGAGAAACCGCGATGTTGGCAAACGCGGTATTCACGTTCAAATCGAGCGTGCTGCCCGGATTGCTCCCGGCCAGAACCGTGCCGTTGCCGGCGCTGCCGGAGCCGGACGAATCCAAAATAATGTAATCTGGATCCAACAACAGCGTCCCCGCCGTCAAGCCGGTCGCAGCCCGCGCGTTGATGCCGGAATTCAGCGACAGGATATTCGGCGCGCTGATTTCCACGCTGCCGCCGTTGCCGCCCTGTGAACCGCCGGTAGCAACAATCGTGCTGCCGATTTGGTCGCTGAAATTATTTCCAGATTTGAGTGTAATCGTTCCGCCGGAGCTTCCGGCGGTTGAATTGTCACCGTTCGCGACGATTTGCGAATTCGCGCCGAGATTTAGTTGATCGGACGCGACAAGCTCGATGACGCCATTCTGATTCTGCACCGAGTCAGCCTGGATGATTCCATTCTGGTTCACCACTTGCGCTTGCAGGGCAATCGTTCCGGCGTCGGCGGTTATTTGGCCGAAATTGTTCACCGATCCCTTCGGCACCTTCAAGGTGGCGCTCAACCCGCGACCGTCGGGACGGTCACTCACCAGCACGCTTTCTCCAGCATAAAGCCCGATGTTGCCACTCGGCGCGTTGAGCTGGCCGTTATTTTGGATGTTCTCGGCAATGAGAAACAGCGATTTGCCTCCGCCAACCTGAATCTGCCCATAATTGACGATGCTCGCGAGTGGCGGCATTCCGGTGAATTGCCAGCTCGCTCCAATCCCAAAATCCGGCGTCAATGGCGCGGTGGTGGCGATGAAGCTGCCGCCGACTTTGACCATCGAGTTTGGGCCGAAATAAAATCCGTTCGCGTTGGCGAGAATCACTGTGCCGTTCGCATTGAGATTTCCAAAAATCTGCGACGGGTTCGCGCCGCCGATTTCGTTTAGAACGACGGAATTTGCCGAAGGTTGGATGAACGTGGTGGTTTCGCCCTGCTGGATGTTGAAGCTGCTCCAATTCAAAAGCGCGGCCTGGCTCGTTGTCACGTTCAGTTGCGCGCCGTTTTGCTGCGCGGAAGCCGAACCGGAAACCACGGTCATGCCCGTCGGATTGGCGAACAAAAAATTATTCCAGCCGAATATCAACGCGGCCACGAACCGGAATTGTCTGCATTTGAATTTCATGGCGCGGTTAGAATTGGACTCCGATGTTGAAATAAGCCTGCGCACTTCCGGCGGATGTCGTGGGTGTGTCGTGCAAGGCCCACGCGAGGGCGAGCCGGGCGCTCACATGACTGCCTGCGGTGAGAAAAAAGCCGACGCCGGTGCCCCATTGCGTGACGGAAACATCGGCCGGCGCCGGACGGTCCATCGAAAACGTCTGGCCGACATCCATGAACCACGAGCAGCGCAAATCCGCCGGCACGTCGCCGCTTTGCGTCGGGAAATAACCGACATTGATTGGCGGAGCGCGCAGATCAAAAAGCGCGCGCCATCCGGTATCGCCGTAATTTTGCCCCTCCTGATAGCCGCGCACGCCGCTCGTGCCGCCCAAGGCCATTTGCTCGTTGCTGATGAGCGGCGCGCTCGCCCACTGGCCGTTGGCATTGAGAACCGCGGACCAATCACCGGGTAAATTCTGTTGCCGAACCAGACCGGCTGTGATCGTGGTGTAATTGCCGCCCGCAGAACTTGAACCGGCAACGGACTGAAAACCGCTCCGGGCGGACGCCAGCGGCGACAGGAATACGTTCTGATTGTAATTGAAACTGAAAGCGCCCCATTTGTCCGGCCGCACGGCGACCCAGCTTGCCGATAGCGGCAGATAATAAAGGTTCTGCCTATTGTTGGCGGGCAGGCTGATGGTTTGGTTCGTCACCAGAACTCGATTGCCGAAAGTATCGAGAGCGTAGAGGTCAAAATACGTCAGGTTCGTGCTGTAAGTTTGCGCCTGATAGGACTTGTAATCCAGGCCGAGCAACAGCGACGATTTCACGCCGAGAAATTCTCGCAGGGGGACGGTGAGCTTCGTTCCGATATTGTTGTTTTCGGTCACCGTGCGCTGTGCAAATTGCGAACTGATGTTCGCGAGCGTGTTCGTAAAAATCGTCGTGAGCGGACCAAGATTGACCGGTGTGTCGGACGTGGAACGCGAGGCGTAAAAAATCACGTCGGGATTTCCCGTTGCGGGCGGCAGATTAAATTTGTGCGTGACTTCGTCGTAGCCGAAATTGACCGGAAGATTTTCATAGTCCTCGCGCAGGCCTTGGGCAAACGCCAGTGGAATCCGGTAAAATCCGCTGTAACTGGCGACCATCGGCTGATCGTAAAATCCTGAAAAATCACCGGCGGGTTTGAATTCCTGCGGTGAAAAATTGTAATCGAGGCCGAATTGATGTTCGCGCTGCCAGAGATTGCCGTATTGCACCGCCGAGTCCACGCGCAGCAACGGCGTGTCTGGTGTTGATTTGTCATTGATTTCAATATGCTCGTGCAATGGCAACTGGTCCTTGACCTTGAGCGTCAAATCGCTAGTGCCCGGTTCCGGACCGGGACTGATGACCGGATAAATCTGGCGGTCTTGATTTGCATTGGCGCGGTCGAGTTCCGGCTGGAACCATTTCGTGTTGATCAAGATGTTTGTGGTCAGGCTCGGCAGCGCGCGGCGAACGTTGTCGGCGCTGTAATAACGGTTGCCCTCGACTATGATGTCGCTCAAACGGCCCTCGATGATTTTCACGCGCACGATGCCGTTGGTCAGCTTCTGCTGTGGCAGCGTGACGCTGATGGTTGGAAAACCAAGATCGCGATACCGCAGTTGCAGTTTGCCCAAACCTTCGCGAATGCGGGCGAAATCCAACTCGCCGATGTAATTGGTGAGGATGTTAAATTCTCCCGGAGGCAGCGCCGTGTTGCCTTCAAGCTGATAGCCGTGAATTTCAATTGTCGGTTTCGGCGCGGTAAAAAGATTTATGATCGCCGCGGCCAAATCGGATTCCGCAGCGGCATTGGTCTGGACAATTTTGATTCGGACAAGCCCGTTGGTGAATTGTTGCTCCGGCAACGTGACGTTCACGTTCGAAAATCCCGATTGGCGGTAGAGCGCCTGCAAGCGATCCAAGCCCTCCCGCACGCGCCTCAAATCCACCTTGCCAGTGTAATTGGAAAGCATTCCAAATTCGGACGGCGGCAGTGCGGTGTCGCCTTCAATCCGATAAGTTCGGACGTCAAGGGCGGGCAGCAGCTTGGGCGGAGGATTGGTGACTGCGGGAATGGGCGCGGCAAAAAGGTCTTCAATGACGGCGGGCGGATTGGTTTCCGCCGCGATGCCACTTGAAATTTTTGCGAGCGCGATCATCGCGATCACCCCAAGTCGGAATCTCATTTGCTGTGGTTGTCCTCTCGACAAATTCGTTTGCTAATCCATAACGGCAGGCCCGGCGTGCGCGCCGGACCTGCCGCGTGTTGGTCTTCGCCTATGAATTTTATTGCGCGGTCACGCGGTAAAATTCGGCGCTGCCGGAATTGGTGTGGTTGATAGTGTCTGCCCTGCCATCGCCAGTTATCGTGGTGGCATCCACCGGCCAGGTTGACACCGGACCGCCAAGATTGTTGGTGTAAGCCACGGCGTAGGTGTTGCCAACCGTGGTCGTGAATTGCACCGCGCTGATGGTGCCGGAATGGTTAACGCTCACAATCTTCGACTGTCGCGGCCCGGCCACGAATGTGATCACGCTATTTGTGGCGACGGTGAACACGCCAATCAATTTATCCGGCGGCGGATTCGGATAAACCGACGAGGACTGGATTTGCCAGAAATCCAGCGAGGCCGGCAATGCCTGCTCCACCGTGAACGGCGCGTTGCCACCCAATTGCGCGATGCCGTTGAAATGTCCTCCCGAAACAATCGAGTCATACGACGACGCGGCATACAAACCGCCACTATCAATGACGTAGGCATTCGGGCCGTTCGACGGAATCGCAAGGGGAATCAGCGGTCCCGTTCCAATCGCGCTGATGATGCTGTGCAATGTGTCCGCCACCTGCGGGCCAACGTTGTAAGCCGTGGTGTTCGGTTCGGGGCTGCTTAAATAGTTGGTCTGGCCAGTCGCCAGCAAAACCACTTTTGCACCGGTGAAACTTCCCACGTTGCCCGTCACCTGGGTCGGATCCCAATTGCTGACGGCGGTGGTGTAGCCGTTGGTGTGGCCCAGAAAGTTGGTGACGCTGCCAATGTCGTATTCGATGTCTTGCGCGCTCTTGCGGAAGACGAGCAGCACGTCGCCGTCGTTATAAATCCACGCCCGCGCGGGCGGTGCGGACAGCAGCGTCGCCGCCGCGAAAAGGGTTAAAATTATTTTTTTCATACGCTGTTAGGTTCAAAAACCGCCAAGTGGGTTAGTAATTGGGCAAAGGAATGATCGGGCCGCCGTCGGCGCCTGCAGTGCGCAACTGCACCTTCATCGAAGGGATGGGAACAAAGTTGTTCGTGAACACCGGGTTGGTAATGCTCTGGAACGCCGCGTTGGTGACGCTGTTGTAAAGCACGTTGATCACGGCCTGTTGCGGGGTTGAAGGCGCTCCCGTGTTTGGCGAGGTGATGTAATAATAATGCTCGGTGCCCCAAAGCGGGTAACTGCCGTTGATGACGTTGGTCACGGAATAAGGCACGCCTTCAAAAGCGATGGGCGCAAGCGGAGGCGTCGCATTTTGCACCGCGACAGTGCCAATCGAATTGGTCACCGCCGTCACCGCCGTCACCAATTTGGAGGCGGAGGAAAGCCCGGGATCGGCGCTGCCATCCTGGACGGGCAACCCGGCGGCATTGTTGGTGAAGGTTTTGATATTTCCGGTATTGTAGATGTTCAGGTCAATTTCCGTGCGGACGGCAGAGGAGCGGTTGCGGCCCACAAAATAAACGTAGTTGGTGCCGGTGCTGCCGTAAAAATACGCCTTGTTGGTGGTGGTTTCCAACTCGACAGCCTGTCGTTGGGTCAGGTTGGTGATGGCATATACATCCGGGTAGTTGGTGTTTCTGACATAGACCAGCGGCACCACATAAGTTGGCAAATCAGTAAGATTCGCCGCCACCGAATCAATGCCCACGGCCTCGGGCGAGGTCGCCGAGTCCACAAACGTCGGAATGATGGGCGCGCCCGCATAATTGGTGTCACCCGCGCCGGCCGCCTGGTTCACCAAAGCACTAAGGCCGTTGATGGCGCCGTTGTTGAGGTTGATGTTCAGCGTAATGGTGCCGTAGCCGTTCAAATTCGGGTTCAAGCTGGAGCCTACGAATTGAGCCACGTTTCCTTTGATGCTGCCGTTGACAGAAAAGGCGCCGCCCGCAAACACGTTGGTGGCGCGGTCGAATAACACGGTCGAGCTGGCGCTACCGCCCTCGATGTTGACGGTTACTTGCGCGTGCGAACTTGGGGTGAGCGCCAATCCGGCGAGAGCGACGCCGGCGGCGAGGATTATTTTTTTGAGTTTGATTGTTTTCATAGGTTCACAATTTTTCGGTTTGGTTGTTTCAGTAAAAAAACGTCCGCGTATGCGGGAGACAGCGCCGCCTGCCCAAGCAGTCGGCGGATTCCGGCAATGTCACTTTGACGACCGGAATCGGGTGATGTTTTGCCCACTGTCTCTTTCGCAATCACACGGTTTCGTTTGTTCTTTTTGAAGAACCTCCGGTGAACCGGTCAGCCTTCGTAAATTTTCTAAATGTTGAGCCTCTCCCGCAGTGGAGTCGGCAAATGGTAAATGCGGTGGACCACAAGCTGCTCGCGTCGCTGTGCATTCTAATCATGGATTTTACAGGTTTGGCGCGTAGGCGATGAATTTGCGGTATTCGACTAAAATGGTCTGCAACGCCGTCACAAACGCTTGTTCCTTCACATAGGTCAGCGGCGCTTTGGGCGTCTCGAGGATGATCTCGAACGGACGCGGACGGACTTTTGGCGGGGCGCTCAATATGCCGTCGCAGGTGTCGTAAATGACGCCGTTGCACGCCCGAAAACCGTCAATGACCGGACGCTCATCGCGCGCAAGCACTTTTTCAACGGCCTGTAGCGCGGGCTCTATTAGATGTTTGGTCAATGTCGCGCCGTGAGCGAACCCGTAAAAGCCGCCACTCGTTTCATCGGTGTGCAGTGAAATGATGCCGTGAAACGAATGGGAAATGAGTTCGGCCTGCAGCAGCCGGACTTCCGGCTGGTCCGAGTTTTTCCAAAACTCGCGATTCAAATCTTTTCCGCCGCGCGAAAATCTTGTGCCGTCTTCATAACCGGTTGGATTGCATATCGGATAAAACGACAGGCAGTAACCGGCGGCCAGTTCCGGCCGGGCTTCGAGCAGCTTGACGAACTGGACAATGGCGCGCGCGCCTTCCGGTTCGTCTCCGTGAATCGCGGCGAAGATGCCAATGCGAATCGGTGCGTCGCCGCCTTTGGGGCCGACGAACAGGAAGCGCGGCAATTCGTAAGTTTCGCCGGCATTTTTGAACTTCGCTCCGTGGTTGACGACGAGGTTCGGCGAATGCTCCGCAATTTTTCCAAGTGGCACAAGCACACTGGCGGTGGAGCGCCAGCGCACGCGCGGGGTTGGCGGGGCAATTTCAAATTGGGAATCGGCGATGGTCATGGCTCGTTTATAATGCTTGGAATATCTGGTCAAAGACGCCGCCGTCGGCGAAATGGGTTTTCTGCGCTTTCTGCCAGCCACCCGCGATTTCATCCACCGTGAACAACTCCAGCGGTTTATATCGCGTGGAATATCTCGCAAGGATGGTTTGGTTTTGGGGACGGAAAAAATGTTGGGCAGCCAGTTCCTGTCCGGCATCGCTGTATAGATATTCGAGATAGGCGCGCGAAACGGCCTCGGTATGATGCCGTCTCACGTTGCGATCCACCCAGGTGACGGGGTTTTCTGCAAGAATGCTCACGGGCGGTAGCACAACAACCAGTCCGTCGTCGGGAAATTGTTTCTGAACCAGCGCGGCCTCGTTTTCAAAAGTCAGCAGCACATCCCCGATTCCGCGATCGGCAAAAGTCGTCGTCGCGCCGCGTCCGCCGGTGTCGAGCACAGGCACGTTGGCGAAGAGTTTCGCCACAAACGCGCGCGCCTGCTTCTCGTCACCGGCGGATTTCTTCAGCGCATATCCCCACGCCGCCAAATAACTGTAGCGACCATTGCCGGAGGTTTTCGGATTCGGAATGACAACCGATACATCAGAACGGACAAGGTCGTCCCAATTTCTGATGTTCTTCGGATTGCCTTTGCGAACCACAAAGACAATTGTCGAAGTGTAAGGCACGCTGTTGTTCGGCAAACGCGATGACCAATTTGCCGGAATTAAATCAACCGAATGTAAAATATCAATGTCCGGCGGCTGGTTCATCGTTACCACGTCCGCTTCGAGTCCATTGACCACGGATTGCGCCTGCTTGCTTGAACCGCCATGAGATTGATTGATCGTCACGGCTTCCCCGGTTTTCTCCTTCCAATACGCCGCGAAAGCCTGATTGTAATCCTGATAGAATTCCCGCGTAACGTCGTAGGAAACGTTCAGCAGTTTGGTTTCCTTCGCGCTTGCGGAAATGGCAAGGGTCGAAACCAGCAGAATTTTCAGAAAGGTTTTCACGCGTTATGGGTTCGGGTTCCGTTTTGACTAAAACGACAGTTGAATTCTGGTGAAGAAAACATCTTCCGGATGCTGCGTTACCGCTGCTGGCACGCTCGTGCCCGCGCCTCCACCGCCCGTAAAAGTCGTGCGCGAAAAGCTTGCGTTCACGCGAATGTTACTGTTGAGATACCAGTTCAGCCCGATCGCCCAGGCATGCGCCTCCGAAGCTGACGTGGCCGGGTTGGCAAAAACCGGGAACGCCGCCTTGTCCACGTCCAGTTCCGCGTAACGCGCCACTAGTTGCAACGCACCCCAACCGCCATTTCTGGGATCGAAGGGATGGCGCGGCGTCACACCGTTGAAGGTGGCGTCTTCGCCCGTCAATACCCAGCCGCCGTCAATTTCCCATGCCGTGTTCTTCAAATTTGCAGTCTGGAGAGTGGCACTATTCTCAACCCCTTGATCTGAAACTACATATTCGCCCAATAAACCAAACGGGCCGTAATAATAATACCCTTGGGGCGAAAGCCGCCAGTGCGTGCCGTGTGCCATCACCCCGCCAGTGGTCGGATTGTAGGCAAAGAACTGTTGCTGCCCGTCCGTGAAATATCCCGGCTGTGAGCCGCCAGTGGTGTTGGGCAGACCGAGGATGTTGGTGACGGAAGAATCCCCCCAACTGCCGCCAACGCCAAATCCCAGGTTTTGCAGCGGCTTGTAGCTCGTTAGTTTGAACGGCTGGATAAACAATCGCCCGTCAAATTCCCGATCATCCTGAAAGCCAGTGTTGCTCGAGTTGCGGGCGTCACCCACGCCATTGAAGATGCCTACAGCATAACTCAACACGCCGCCGGCAATGTCACCGTGCAGTTCGAAACCCAAGTCCCGGTTCGGCACCAGATCGGTGACCAGCGAACGCTCATTGAAGGAGGTGTTAACGTCCGCTTGCAATTGTTCCAGCCCGACCGGCGCTTTGAATTTACCCGCCTGAATCTGGAACGCGGGCGAGTAGCGATAATTCACATAGGCATCGAAGATGCTTGGCGTGGTGGCCGAACTGGAAGCACCGGGTGTGCCGTTGCCGAAATCCGGCACGAAAAGGAAGTCAAAGTCGTGATACACGGTCCCGGAAAGGATTGGCCGTGCTCGACGCAACAAGATACTGTCGTTGCCCGGCACGTTGTTGTTTTGCTGGAAAGTGCGGCTGTCCACCTGTAATACCCCATGCAGCGAAATGGAAAAATTCGTGTCGGCGGAACTAAAGTTGACTCCGTTCGCACCCACGGCCAGACGCGGCTGCGCCTTGGCTGACGTCGCCGCCGCGTCCTGATCATTCTCGCGCAGACGTTCAAGAATGCGAACCTTCTGGTCGAGTGCCTGAACCTGCTCATTGGAAGAGTTCGTGGCTGCCTGCTGCTTCGCGTCGTTCCGCTCTTCCAGAGCCTGAACCTTTTGGTCGAGTGCCTGGATTTCCTGCTTCAAGGCTTGAATCTCGGCAGCCTCCGTGGAGTTGGTGGCGGTGCCGTCGTCGGCAAACAGCGGGAAGGCGAATAGCAACCCGGTAATGGCTGCGAATATCAATCTGTTTAGTTTCATTTCTTGATTTCATATTCATTCGACCTCCGGTTTTTCCGGTCGGGATTTTTTTGTTTTTTTGCCTCCAGTGCTCCGGTCGGCGCTATTCTTTTTGAGCTGGCGGCTTCTCCAGCCGCACGCGTTCGGTCTTTTCAATTTGAATCACACGCGAATCATGAATGACAATTTCCACCACGCCGTAACGCAATGAACCAACGTGTTGAATAACCAATTCCAGCCACTTCAGATCGTCGCTGCTATTCGTTTTTGTCTCTTTGATCCCTTCACTCATATAAAATGTTTTTATTGCTTAATATGTTTAACATCTATTTAACTGGTCGTCATTTGATTCAAATAAAAAGCCAACTTTAATTCACAGATTTTCAAAACGGCTAACATTGCCATTAAGGTCATCGTATTTTACTTGCATGACATCCATTTCGATTTCAAATAGCGACTTACATTGTCGTTATTATCGGCAAATTATTGGAGATGTCAACTGACTTTTTCATTTATTTTTAGATGCCTTCCCCGCCGATGAAGCCGGCCGAAACCTCGCGTTTGGAAACCGGCGCGCCCTTTGCAACCTCGGCCAGAGTCGCCTTGTCCATTAGTCCGGCCACATAATTTCGCGCGTCGAGGAAAACGCGGCGGAACCGGCAGACCGGCTCTTGTGAACAACGCTGGTAGCCAGTCAGCGAAACGCAGTCAATCGGCGCTAAAATGCCGTCAAAATGCCTCACCACCTCGCCCATTGTAATTTGGGCGGGACTTTTGGCGAGTATGTAACCGCCGCGGATTCCGGCGGCGCTGTTCACCCAGCCCTGCGCCTTGAGGTCCAGCATAATCTGCTCCAGAAAGCGCTTGGGAACATCATTCCGCCGGGCAAGCTCCCGAATGGGTATCGGCGCACCTCCAAAATGATCCACGAGCGTGAACAAGGAGCGCAGCGCATAATCAGTCTTCTTTGAAACTCGCATATCAATATACACGATAAAATAAGTCATATTTAAGTCAACAGATATTACGGATTTTTCGGAGCGGAGTTGACTTAACTGATGATCCAATAAACTTCGTCGAGTAAGATGAAACCAAAGCCCGTCGCCACCGCACAAGTGGTCTGCCCCAGTTGAGATTTGGACAGTTTGAAAGGCCTGAATAACCTTATGCAAATGAACCCAGATCCACCCGTCAAGCGCGGGCGTTGTCAAGTTCAGCTTCGATTTCCGCCACAGTCGGCAGGCTGCCTTTCAAATTCCTGGGCAGGGATTCAACCAGTTTGGTCTGCCATTGGGCGACACCGATGGGCTTTTTCAAATCGCGCAGCGCATACTCAACGGTCAGATGGTCACGTTCCTTGCACAGCAGCAGGCCGATGGACGGTCTGTCATCGGCATGGCGCAACTGGTCGTCCACCGCTGAAAGGTAAAAATTCATCTTGCCCGCAAATTCCGGCTCGAAAGCCTTCATTTTCAGATCAATCACGACATAGCAGCGCAGTTGCAGGTGGTAAAACAGCAGGTCGAGATAATAATCCTGGCCGCTGATCTCCATGTGATATTGCCGGCCGACAAACGCGAAGCCGACGCCGAGTTCGAGCAGGAATTTCTGGATGTGGTCAAGCAAACCCTGTTCGAGGTCGCGCTCGTGCGCGTCGCTGCGGATCGTGAGGAAATCGAAATTGTATGGGTCTTTGAGCGTTTGCTCAGCGAGGTCGGACTGCGGGGGCGGCAGGGTGCGCTGGAAATTGGTAACGGCTTTGCCTTCGCGTTTGTGCAGTTGCGTCTCAATGTGGTGCGTGAGCACCGCGCGTGACCAGCCATGTTCGATGACTTTGTGAGCATACCAGAGCCGGATGAGCGGGGTTTTCAATTTGGCCAGCAAAACCAAATTATGTCCCCAAGGGATTTCCGCCACAGGTTGCGGCAAATTTGATCCAGCCAATTCTCCAACAAGCTGTGGGAGAATCTTCGAGGTGGATTCTCCAACAGGCTGTTGGAGTTTTTGAAGTTCCTTGGTCCAAGCGAGATAAAAACTCCGCATATACCAGACGTTTTGCGGCGAGAAACCCGCCGTGCCGGGGAATTCCTTTTGCAGGTCTTCCGCCAACCGCTCCACCACCTGCTTGCCGTAGCCTTTGGTCTTTTGCGCCTCGACAATGATTCTACCGATGTCCCAATAAAGCAGAATCAACTCGCGGTTGATGGAAACCACCGCGCGAAGTTGCGCCGCGCGGACCCGCGCCTTGAGGTCGGCGAGCAAATTGGCATAACCGACAGGAAGCGCGGCGGATGGTTTGCCATCCTGTCCGCTGATCTTTGCCAAACCTGTGGCTGTTGTTTTTCGTTTCGTCATACAAAATGTTCGCCTGCCATTCCGCTCACAACAATCCTGAACCGATTTCGGAAACTTCGGACATGATGCCGAATTTTGCCGGTGTTGAAAAGTTTTTCGCGCACATGACTTTCAAGGTGTCCGGTGCTGCTGGCCATACTTGTCGCAAGCAATTCTCCACGCGCCAAATCCTAAACGCAAAACTCCCGGAGCCGGGCGGCGGGTCAACGGTGGAGCAGTTCGACTATGAGGACTGACAACCTTGACGCGACGACCGGCGACATACAATTGAATCTGGATTGGCGCGCGTTCTTGCCCACGCGACTGCGCCCATGAGCAAAGCTCAATGAATCCAATAATGGCCGATGCAAAGTCCATAGCCGAGAGCCAGCAAAAACCAAGCGACCGACCGAAGCATCACCCGCCACGCGAAACGGTCCTGCAAGTCATTGGAGACTTGTTCCAACCGTTCGCATTGAGCCGTGGTGCTGGCCTTGATGTTTTCCCATTCAACCACCGCACTTTCCATCAAAATTTTGACCCGCCTTGCGACTGCCTCCGCGTCGGCAAGCTGCACCTGGATTTGTTCCGCCGCCTGCCGGGTTGCCTGAATGTGAATTTCGACGGTTTTTTTCAACTCCTTGTTCTGGCCGTCCACCGTGCCGGCAAAATCATCGGCCATTGCCCGACTCTGCCGCCGGTATTCAGCCAGATGCAGTTCGATCAATTTGCGGGCATCATTCATCAAACGCGGCAGATTGGCCGCGATGCGCCATTGCGCCCTGGTCAACAACGCCAGTTGCACCGGGAAATTGCTATCCGGCCCGACATTCCATTCGTGCAGCAGCCGGTGAACCCGGTCCACTTCATCCGTGGTCAGCCCGGCGCACAGCGCCGCCAAATCATCTTTATCCAAGTCCATACTCATTCGCCCAAGTTGAGCATCGGGTGTTTTAGGCGGGCAGGCTTTGTCGCCGGTTCCGGCTGTGATTCGACCTCCGGCATCTGTTGCTCTGGCACCAGCTGATCGGCAAGGGCGCCGTATTGCCGGAACATCTGCTGCATCGCCCATTGCATTTCACCGGCCAGCATCAATTCAAGATGCGGTGCGCCGGGCGTAGCCACTTCCGCAAAACTCAACTTGCGCCCCGCCTTGGCCTCGGCGCGTTTGATCGCCAGCAACGTGATGGAAGTCACCACCGGCAATATCAGTTCCTTCGCGCCAAACTTCTTCAACTCGGCCTCGATGTTGGATTTTTTGAACAGGTTCGTCCGCACTTTCGCCGGATTGTGGACAATCACATAATCCACGCGGTCGCCCGCGAAATAAAACAGGTCGAGCAGATTGTTCATGCTCTCGGTGTCCTCGCTGGGAAACAGGAAAAAAGTGAATCGGATGCCCTGCGTGGCGAGCGATTCGAGCAATTGCAACGACTCCAGCGCCTGCACGATGAGGCCGTCGGCTTGCGCCCGGCAATCAATGACGTGAACCGGCGCGTCACTGCGCGACACGTTACGAAACAATCCGAGCAGGGTGGATTTGCTGTCGTCGTCATTGCCCAAAACATAGGACTGCACCTGTTCGGGATGGCGGTCGGCAAACGAATGGTGCCGGTCATCGAGGTCGGAGCCGTTCCACTGGATGCCGTGATAATCGAGCCAGGCGGTGCGGAATTCAGCCTCGAAACTTTTACCGAGGCTGCCTTTGGATTGGGGATTGATGTGGATGCGTTTGGTGATGTTGGTGTTCATGTGAATTCTTGGTCGGTGTTAATTTTTGAAAGGTTCGGACGGTTGAAAGCGTTTTGTTGCGGCAACGGCGATTGGCGTGATTGCGGCTGGCTGGCCGCTGCGTTGGGGCGGGCGGGTTGGAATTCGGAATTATTTTCCGCATCTTCCCAATGCGGTTTGGTCGCCCGCTTCAATCTGCGCCGGTAAAATAGATACGGAGCATGAAACGTGACGCGGATGCCCTTTTCACTCAACAGCAAGTCGGCGATTTCCTGCCACGTCTTGCGCCGTTGGCGCAGTTCGCGGATGAAATCGAAGTGCGGTTCCAAAATGCTATGGAACGGTTTGCCGCCGCGTTTTTGATGTGCCGTTTCAGTCATCGCCGGACAGGATAGCCCGATAATGAAAAACGGCGGCTGAGAGCAGGTGAAAGTTAAAGTGAGATGAAATCACGCCGCAGGTAGCGGCAAAGGGCGACAATTGGCGACAAATTCAACTGACGAAAAGCGGCAAGTGCCGACGAAATGTCGGTAGCGGATGCGACGAAAAGTGACAAATGCGTTGTCGCCTTTCGTCGCTTTTAGTTGCCTGGTTTCTGGTTGCGTTTTTTACTACCGATTTTGGTAGGGGATGGTGTCTCGAAAAAATTGAGGCTTTCAAATTTCAGAAAGCCGTCAGAATCGCGTTCGGCTGAACGTATCAAATTGGATGATGATGGGCGCACTGAACGGGCGTTCTGAAACCGGCAGCGAAACGGAGCAGGTCGGGAGTGGCATGAACGAACGACGGCGGAGTGGAGCGCGGTTTTAGAACGACCGGTGAGTGCGTGACCGTCTAGGTTTCACTTGAGGCGATTTGTCTGGCCGGTTGCTGAATACCTGGAAGCAAGCCGGCCAGTCAAAGCGCCGTTACTGTCGTTAGCTATTGGTCAGTAAAACGGCCAAGTTTTTAGTTTTGGTCGTCCAAGAGATTCTTGCTCAAACGGAATTCTTCCAGCTTGCATGTGCAGCGGACGGAAATCGCGCCCTGATTTATCCCGGAGCACTCGAAGAATTTCAAAGCCGGCCTCATCGCTGTCGCCAAAATGCCAGCAATCAATCTTTGGCGGCAAGCGTCGGAGCAATGCCACCGTGCCACTGCCGGGGTAGCTGGTGCAAATAAGCAGTTCGCCGCTCTGGAGTTTGGCCAATTCATGAAACGTCGTTTCATTTTCAATCGTCGTGCAGCGCAAAGACGATGTTTCAATTTTTTCTGCGCGCTCAATATCCGCTTGAGATAAACGAAAAGAGCCATGCAAAATCCCGAAATCCAACCATGTGCCGTCCAGACAAAGTTTTAGCGGGCCATGAACCAGCACGGAGCGTGGGTTGGAAATAATTCCAATATCGTCAAGCGTGCGAATTTCGCCGCCGGTGATTTCTTCGAGCAAGCGGCCTAGTTTGCCGCGCAATTGACCTGAAAATTCGCCGTCTCGTTCCAGCATGGCGAGTTCTTCCAACTGTTTGGATGATCCGCACAATACGCAGCTTGCAAATCGAATGAGCGATTCACCATCCCAAGCCAGCAACTTCGGAAGCAGAGCAAGCAGTTCGCTGTTGGCACGGCTCGGTTCGCGGTCAAAACCTGCGGTGGATCGGCCAGCCAGCGCCTCATTACGCATCCGTCCGCACCAAGCCGTCCATTTTTCTCGCCAGTGCGTCGGCACGTCGGCATAGGCTGCCGCTACGAATTGTTCCGCCAGATTGGCGCGCGTCTTCGTCGGCGATAACCGTGCGATTTTCGCGTAAAGAGCGTCCTCGTTTGTGGCCGAAAAACGAATTTGGTGAATGTGAGAACGGTCGCGTTTGTGAACTGGAACGCGCACGAGCAAACCGGCAGATTCAGCTTCGGCAAGTTGTTGCTCGGCCAGCGCCCGGTTTTCCCCTTCGTTGCAGCCGGCCTCCGCAAGCAGTTCTTCCAATAGCACGAGCATATCACGATTTGCCGTGCCGGTGCGTCCAGCCTGACTTCGTTCAAAACGACGGGCAAGGGCTTCAAGAACGGGCGAAGGCGTTTTCATTCACTGGTTAAATTACGAACCCATCAGCCGCCGGGCATCTTCCGAATTACGCGCTAGGCTCACCGAGACGTTGCTGATTTCGGTGCGTTTGCCAACACGTCGGTCATTTTTCGATACAACAACGAGCCAGTCGCAATGTTCAAACGCATACGGAATGTTACCGGTGCTCATGGAAAACACGCCCTGAAGATCAAACGCCTTGAGTGCGGTAATGCAGTCCTTGATGCGCTCACCGCTCAACTTGGAAAACGCCTCGTCAATCGGCACAAGTCCCAGCGAAGGCTCTGGCTTGCGGGAACTGTAACGACGATACGCACGCAAATAACTCGCCAGTATGGCGATGAAATACGGCGATTGATTTTCACCACCACTGAATTTGCCGGAGTGCCTGTCCACGCTCGTTTTGCGGCCGTCTTCTTCCAAAACCTCCATGTCATATTCATAATAGTGACGGTAGTCGAGCAACCGGGCTGCTTCTGCGCTGTCCGGTTGCTCGGTGAGCGTTTTCAAAAAATGTGCAATCGCATCGCGGAAACGCGGCTCGGCCGAGGCGAAAAATAAATCATCTTCGCGCGCGATGGCGCTGGCCTGAAGCAAATCGTGGTAGAGTTGATAATCCCGGTTGAGCCAGTATCGAAGCGTGTAGGTATTCGTGCCGATTGGCCGTTTCTTCAGCGACGTGTTGAGCAACGTGACCAAGTTGACAACTTCATTCAACGCGTTGTGCAGTTTTTCCAAAATCTGCGTTCGGAACAGATGCTCCCAATTTTTGCGTTCGCGCTCGGCTTTGGTGCGATAATCTGGGATGTCGCTCTGCTCCAATTTGGCGAGTTGCTTGGCATGTGCGTCATTTGTTTCGGTTTCGACAGGCAAATCATCGAACTTCGTGTGAACCATCGCGAGTTCACGGCGTTTGGCCTTTAACTCCTCCCACGCGCCAGCGGCCTTCTCGTTGCAGTCATAGAACTGATCCTTAAAATGATTTGCGGTGGCGTCCTTTGCAGGAAAACGCGCCAGCATCTCGGCACGCAACTCCTCCAGCCGTTTCAGCCACTGCGAAATGTCGGTTTCATTCCGAACCTGCTCAAATTTTCCAGCCAGCGCCGCGACCTCGGTTTGGAACGCTTTAACTTGCGTTTCCAAATTGCGAAGATTCGTCCGTTTCTCGCTGCGGTCGAGTGCTCTTTGCTCGTCCTCCAATTTTTTAAGTTCGGCTTCACGTTTGGCTTGCTGTGTCGCCAATTCGTCGAACTTCGCCCGGTCAATTGTATTGAGTTTCGCAATGTTGTCGCTCAACTCGGACTGCAACTCAGGCAATTGCCGGACTCGCGCGAGTTCCTCGCTCAAATTTGGGGCTTGTTCAAAATGTTCACGCCAGCCTTCGGTGGCAGCTTTGACCGCGCGTTCGATGGGTGTCAGCTTGCGTTCTTCAACCTCAAGATCACCAACCAGCTTTTGTTTCCAGGCAAGCTGTTGCTCCAAACCTTTTTCGCCGACAAACGGATTGCCATCATAGAAGCGTGGACGTTCAACGAACGCACCGCGCGTCATAAAGCCGTCCGGAAGAATGCCGTTTTGCTCTGGCGGCAAGGCGCGCAATTGAGCGAGTGATTCTACGCACATCAAATCGCCGAACAATTGGCTTACAATGGATTCAGCGACGGAGTGGCTGGCCGTCAGCTTTTCTGCCAGCGAACCGGGCCGGACCAATTTTTTGAGTTTTGCCGCCTTGTTTGGATTGATGAGAGATTCCCGGCCAGTCTCATTGCCAAGCTCGGATGCCTTTAATCCGTGATAAATTTTCTCCGCCTGTTCGTAATGTTCGAGTGCAACCACAATGGCGAATTTACGGGCGAAGACGACTTCGATTGCCGGACGCCAGCGTTCATCGTTTACTTCGCACAGCGCCCGGAGATGTTGGGCGGGCAAACGTGAACCAGTCGAAGGCAAACTGCTGTTCAGCGTATCCAACAACCGAGTTGGAAACGGGAGTTTACCGATTTTAAGAGCGCCAACTTCATCGCGCAACTGGCCGAGTTGCTGGCGTAATTCGACTAGACGCTTTTGCGTTGGCGCGGCAGCACGGCTGACTTCGATGGCAGCACGCTGGGCGGCGTCACCGAGTGCGCGCAAGGTTTCGCCAGCCTTCGTAACTCCACCTTTTTCAACGCCGTTGATGGCCCGTTCAACCGAAGCGACCGAAGCCGCATCAATGTCCAGAGGCACTGCGCGAAGTTCTTTGAGCCACGAACGGGCATTGCGAACACGATTGGCGAGCGCTTGCCCCAGCGTCGTGCCGACCTCGGCAAGTTGACTGATTTGATGGGTCAGCTTGCCATTGCGTGATTTCAACTCGCTATAAAGCCGGCCTTCAGGTGTTTCGTTGATGCTCGCCATGAGGCTGCCTATCCGCTGTTTGAGATTGGGGATGGCCTCCTCCAAGTGTTTCAGCCTCGCTTCCTCGGTCGCGTAATCTTCCTTCAGCTTCGCGAGCTTGGTTTCATCAGCCTGAAGTTGTTCGGCGGAATGTTCGTGACGGAGTTGGGCTTCGAGATAACGCGCTAATGCGCGGTCGCGGCGAAGTTCGGTCAGCCGGACAAACGTGGCTTGGATGGACTTTAACCTATCAAGCTGGTCGTTCAGCTTGTTCAGGTCGCCCTCGTAGTTCAGGAATGTCTTGTAACTTGCGGTCACGTCACCGACATCAAGTTTATCGGAAGGCAGGATGAAATCGCGCGCGAACTCGTTGAAGTTTTTCTTAAAAAACGTAAAGGACATTGCTGTGGGCAAAAGCGACCGCAACGCTTTGTTGTCGAAATTGAGATGAACCGGCTGCGCCATGTCGCGCAAATATACCTCAATGCCTTCCGGGTAAATTCGTCCCTGACGACTTTCCGCAAATCCCTTGAACGCGGTATAATCTAGCGGACGCTTTTCGGCATCGAGAAAATCACCTCGCGCCAGCGATTCAGGAATAAAAAACGGTGTGACTTTGCCGTGCGCCTCCGCCGTGCTGGTGAATTCAACGCGAATGCCCCAGGTCTCGCACTTTTTGCCATTCGGCCAGATGAATTCCAGCGCCACATAGGTGATAGCGCTGCTACGCATATATTGCGTGACGCCATTTTCCTCCTCTTTGGTGTCGCCAAGACAATAGCCTTTGAGCGAACGGTCAGAACGGTCGCCGGTAGCGGACTGGTTGAAACGCACAAGGCGCTGGTCGCCCACGAGGACGAACTGAATCAAATCCATCAGGATGGATTTGCCCGAACCGGTCAAGCCCGCAAGCAGCATGTTGCCTTCAACTGGAATGGTATCCTTGTAGCCATACCAATTGAGCGCGTGGATTCGTGTGAGTCGGATGGTGCGAGTCATTCTGCTTTGTCGTTGTCGTCAAGATCGGTTTCAACTGGTTCTTTGGCCGATGCCAGATAGCGTTCGGCGTTTTTGTTCCATTCCTCGATCCCTTGAAATGGAATGACCCGCTTTAACGTCGGCATGATTTCAATCTGTGAGCGCTCCAACACCGCGTCGGGCGTGAAGTGAATAAGGTTTTTGCGCTGCGCCAGCGAGAGAATTTCACGCAAACGTGTCTGGCTGGGAAGATGTTTGCGGAGCGGTTCAAATTTCGCGGTCAATGAATCGTTGAGTTGTTGCGCGGTGAGGCGAACCGGCGGAGTTTCACCACGGTCACGCACGGCAGTGTCGAACTCATACCACAGCGTAAGCAAAACCAATGTGGCGTCCAATTTGAGGCGAAGAAGGAACGCGCTACTTTGCGGCACGGCCTGCACCGTCCGGTCTTGATGCTCCCAATGAAGTTTCAGGTCGAGCAATCCGGCCAATTCGTCCACCCAATCCCGGTTTTGATAACACCAGTGGTAAAGATCGGTCTGCGCGGGTTCGAGGCCAAGGATTGAACCGCTGGTCAACAAACGCCGCAAGGCTTCACCGAGCCGTTCGCGGTCATTGACGGAAAGTTTATTCAGCAATCCGTTGGTATTTGTATTTGTTCCGTCGGTGGTCATTTTTTAAGCAAAGTGAAACGCTCGATGCGGTATTGCAGTTTGGTGTCGAAGTTGCCGGAGTCAGCCTCGGTTTCGCGCCGGGGCACTTGAATTTCAAATTGGGCATCCGTCGAGCGCGCGTGCAGGAGACAGGCAATGAGGTTGTCCACATCCTCGTCATTATGAACATGGTCGCGAAGCAACTCGTCGGATTCAATACGCGCGCCCTTTTTGCCGGGCAATGCGGCCACAAAATGATTGGCGCGGCTGACGGTCAACGAATCACGCATCGTGCTTCCAAGTTGCGCCAACGCGTGATCTTGCTGGCGCTGGTCGGCATCCGCCAAAGGTTCAATTTCACCTGCCGCCCGGCGAAGGCGCGGCGTGTAGAGCGATTCCATGCCGCCAAAAATTCGCGCGTCGTGCAGCAGCAAAGCTGGAAACTCAATGCCCAGCTCGTCCAGTTCGCCGACGCGCCGACCGGCAAAATGACGATTGAGCGTCTCGAAAAATTCCTGCACACGGGAGCGGTTTTCGCTGGTCGTTTCCTGAAGATAGCGAAAACGCGCCTGCGAACGGCGAGTGAATTCAGCCGTGCGCCGATCAATGGCGTTGGCCAGTGGCTGGATTCCATCCAGCAAATTCGCAAGTTCATCCAGCCGCACCCTGGCATGTGCCATCGCCCCTTCCGGTGAAACCGCCGGATCGCGCCGCATCACCTCGGTCTGCATTTTGGTCAGAAGTTCAGCATTGGCCTCCAATTCTTCAATCGCCCGCCGTGCTTCCGCGAGCTTCGATGGCAGACGTGCATGAACCAATTGCGCATAGCAGGTTCGTCCGATGCGTTCGGCGAATTGATCAAACAACACCGCGAGATTTTCTTTCAGCGTCGAAGCCGCCAGTTGTTGTTTGGTGTGGCGCTCAATGGATTTTTGCATCCCGCGCAATTCGACCAGGCCGGCTTGGAGGCTGGCGACACAACTCTCGACCTGCGCCCAAGGTTGATCCGCCAGCGCGTCGCGGTTGGTCAAAGTGAAACATACGTTCACCAGCTTGTCCGAAAAGACGGCGGCCTCGGGACAGGCGATTTTTCTCAACGCCTGAACCAGCACAACCCCGTTTGCGTCAAAGAAAATTTTCCGCTGCCAATCTGTGCGTTCCTCCTCGTATAACCAGCCCGTCTTGCGAAGTGTTTCCAAAACAATGCGTGCCTTGTCGCGGAGAGTTGCCCCTTGGGCAACCGATTCATCCTCGGCGGCACTCAAATCGCCATGTTGCTCAACGACCCGTTCCACCAATGCCAGCGCTTCCTCCCGATCAAGCCCTTGGTTGCGTTGCACCGCCTCATATTCGAGCACATCAAGCGAATCCACATAGAGACGCGCCGACGGTCTCGCCAGCACCCCAAAAAAATCGGGGCGCACTTCGCGAAAAAGTTGAGCGGCAAGTGCGGACATTTTTCAAAGTCTATCGTGCTGGATGGGACAAAGACAGTCCAACCCTCCATGTGCGAAGATCGCGATCCAGAAGTTCATTTGAACCATGATTATTGTTTTTATCGGAAAGAACAATCTTTGGATCGTCGGCGAGTTTTCTACCTCATGATTTCCGTAGTCGCGGCTACTGCGGTGCAAACATCGAAATAATTTTCGATTCTTGCAAAGTTTGCAACTTCACCGCTCTGAATTCGGCCAGACTGACGGCGACAAATCGGAAAATTGCTGGTTGTCAACCTGTGCGGGAATCGCACTGGCACGGCTTCAATCTATGGGAAAATGCCGCCATGAAAATTTTCCAGCATAACAAAGCCAAAATTAAAGTCGTGTAACCAGTGACACAACGCGCCTTCGGCCATCTGTAAAAATGCCGCCATGAATCATTTTGATCAAGGCTTGAACCTAGATGACGGCAGGTTCCGGTAAAAGGCAAACCGTGAATCGAAACAGAAAAATAACTGCCGATTGTGTAAAGATTACGCAAAAGGGGCCGGGGCACGCGATAAAATTACCGCATGAATAAAACAACGTTCAGGTTTTTGATTCATCCGCCCGTCGCGGGTGGAAAATCTGAAAACGCATTTTGCGTGTCTGGCACGCCTTTGCCGGTTCGCCTGCGGATAAATTGGCAAAACGATGAATGGAGAAATTAACGATTGTTCCAAACGGGAACAAAGCCTTTTGAAAAACAGATAAAATAACGCCTTATGTTTACTGCCGTCGCGCAAAAAAATCTGGGCGATGCCGAGAATTATTTCGACGAGCACCTGTCGCAGAATGATTACTACGCGGTGGGCGAAATCCGTCCCGGCCAGTGGATCGGCGCGGGCGCGGAACGCTTGGGATTAAAGAGCGAAGTCACGCGCGAACAATTTCATGCGCTCTGTGAAAACCAAAATCCAAACGATGGCGAACGACTGACGCAGCGGCAACTGAAGGAGGGCCAGCGGCGGGTGTTTTATGATTTCACCTGTTCCGCGCCGAAATCGGTGTCGGTGCTGGCGGTGACGTTGGCGGATGAACGGCTGGTGACGGCGCATGAGGAGGCCACGCGCATTGCGTTCCGCGAACTTGAATCTTTCGCTGCTACCAGAGTCCGCAAGCAGGGCAATCAAAAAGACCGGATCACTGGCAATCTCGCCGCTGCCGCGTTCACGCACACGAGCAGCCGCGCGCTTGACCCGCAGTTGCACACGCATTTCACGGTGTTCAACGCCACGTTTGATGACAGTGAACGGTCATGGAAAGCCCTGCAAGCGGGCGGCATGTATGACGCCATCCGTTACGGCACGGCGGTCTATCGGAATGAACTGGCGAAACGGGTGCAACAAATCGGCTACCGGATTCAACCGTCCAAACATGGCTTTCAAATTGAGGGCGTCAGCGATGAGGTGTTGAAACGATTTTCCAAACGCGCACAACAGCGTGACGCGGTGGTTCAGGAGTTGGAACAAAAGCTGGGGCGGAAACTTTCCAACAACGCCATTTCTCTCGCAGTCCATCAGAGCCGGGCGAAAAAAGTCAAAGGCATCTCTACGGCGGAAGTGCGCGAACGACAGATGGCGCAATTATCATCGGAGGAACAACAATCACTGCAAAATCTCTGCCCGTCAGTCCAACCCGTTCGGCCAGCCCGTGTCCTTGAACCGGAAAACCAAGCCCTGAATCATGCCGTCGCCCATGTGTTCGAGCGCAAGTCGGTGGTGCCGGAGCATGAACTGTTGAACGTGGCCCTGTCGCAACGTCCGGGCGAAGTGGATTTGCCGACGCTGAAAGCGGCGGTGCAGCATTCCCCGGAACTGGTTAAAACCGAGCGCGGATTTTCCACGCGGCAAATTCTGGCAACGGAACTGGAATTGATTCAGGTGGTCAATGCCGGATGCGATGCCGTTGCACCATTGCATCCCGGCTACCGTCCCGCTGACTGGCTGGGTGAGGATCAGAAACGGGCGATTTATCATGTGCTGCGCACCAGTGACCGTATCACCGGCCTGCGTGGTCTGGCGGGCACGGGCAAAACCACGGCGTTGCGCGAGCTGGTCGCCGCCTGCAAGGAAGCCCGCGTTGAACCGCTGTTCTGCGCGCCGACGGCGGCGGCAACCGAGGTTTTGCGCACCGAGGGATTCGAGGCGGTGACATTGCAAAGTTTGCTGCTGACGAAACCGGTGTTGTCTGCCCGTCAGTTGGTGGTGCTGGATGAGGCCGGAGCGGTCGGAATGGACGACATGAAGCGGCTGTTTGACCTGGCGCGGGACGCCCGCATCGTGTTATCGGGCGACACCGGCCAGCACGCATCGGTCGCGCGTGGCGACGCGCTGCGGATTTTGGAACAACATTCCGATTTCAAATCCGGTCAATTGACGGCCATCCGGCGGCAACGCAAGGCCGCTTATCGCAACGCCGTGGAACTGGCGGCAGAGAAACGCACCATGGAAGCTTTCGCGCAGTTGGAACGCATGGGAGCGGTAACAGAGTGTTCAGGTGATCAACTGCATGGTGAAGCCGCACAGTCGTATCTGAAAGCGTTGGCGCAAAATCAATCCGTGCTGTTAGTTGCGCCGACGTGGGCAGAAATTGAGGCGGTGACGGAAAAAGTCCGCGCCGCGTTGAAAACGTCCGGTCGGCTGGCGGGCGACGAAAAGGAATTTCAGGTTTTTGATTCGCTGTCGTGGACGGAAGCGCAGAAGCAGGATGCGCGGCAATACCGGCCCGGCCTGGCGATTCGTTTTCACCGGCAAAAAACTGGTTATGCCAAAGATG
>Ga0208820_1000279_pt1 | contig 45953 bp, 37 predicted proteins | sample June2015DPH_16_5_FD_184713 | JGI IMG/M metagenome (GOLD analysis project Ga0208820, IMG submission 184713) | Peatland microbial communities from SPRUCE experiment site at the Marcell Experimental Forest, Minnesota, USA - June2015DPH_16_40... | ecosystem: Environmental > Terrestrial > Soil >...
GCTGGATATCTTTTGGTCGAGGTGGTTTTCTCATGAATGAACCGTTTCTTGTTGCTCTTGCCAGTCCTGAACCTTCCCCCGGAGGCGGATCTGCCGCCGGTTACAGCGCGTGCCTGGGGGTCGCCCTCGTAAAGAAGATCATTCAACTGGAACTGCTGCGCTCAAGAGCTTCCCGCGAACGCACATTCGTATGGAAAAATTTGCTGGAGCAGGCGAATGAAATGGAGCAAAACCTCAAACGGCTCATTGAAGAAGACGGAACCGCCTATATAGAATTTGTCGAAGCACGAACCGATTGCGGGAGGAAGAATTTCGCCGCTGCACTGGAAAGAGCTGTTGAATGTCCCGTAAAGATCATGAAACAGTCCAGTGAGGGGATGGGACTTATCTTGGAAGTGGGAAACCGTTGCGCGAGACATCTTATTTCCGATCTGCTCGTTTCGGGAGAGACTTTTATGGCCGCTGTCAGAGGGGCCTACCACATCGCGTGGGCAAATATATGCCTGCTCCCCGGAAATGGGCCGCAGCAACCGGTCATATCCGTCGGGGAGATAATGCTGCTGGAACAAACTTGCAAGGAAAAGCACGTTAAGGTGGAGGAACAGTTGAGGGCCAAGATAAGGGGCGAGACCCATAAGCGCTAACTTAAGGGCAGCGTAGTTCCGGCGAAAGCCCTGCGAAGGTCGGAAGATGCTTCCTGTTCGTCATTCCGGCGAAGGCCGGAATCCAGTCAAACGAGCGTGTGATACAAATCCTCCCAATTGGGATTCGCACTCTCAATTAGCCGCATTTTCCAGCTTCGCTTCCACTCTTTCAGTCGCTTCTCCCGCTGAATTGCGGACTCCATGCTATCATGGGGTTCGTACCAAACCAGGTTGTGAACACCATAGCATTCTGTAAACCCTTCCACCAGATTGTTTCTATGCTCCCAAATCCTCTTGACAAGGTTTGAAGTCACACCAATGTAAAGGGTGCCATTTTTTTTGCTTGCCAAAATGTATACCGCAGGTTGCTTATTCACAGCGCTTTCCTGGATTCCGGCCTTCGCCGGAATGACGAGAGTGAAAAACCTCAGTCATTAAGTTAGCGCTTATGCCCTTCAGCCCTCACACTTGCGCGCCCTTGTTATAGCTTCCTAGGAATTTGAAAAACTCGGTTTTTTCCACCAATTCAGCTAGAATGTGTCTCCGGCTCTCTTCGGTCACATCGGTTTCCAAATCCACATAGAACAGGTACTCCCATGGCCTGCTGTGGATCGGCCTCGATTCAAGTTTGACAATGTTTATATCGTTTAGTGCAAAAATCCGGAGCGTCTCGAACAAAGCCCCCGGCTTGTCGCTTACCGAATAGATCAGGGAGGATTTGTTTTGAGGGCCTGGAAGGGATTCATTCCTGGATATGACCACGAATCGAGTGAAATTCCGGGGATTGGTCTCTATGCCCTCCTTGAGAATCGCCAGCCGCACAACCTGATCTGCCCCTTCGCCGGCTATGGCAGCCTCTTTGGGATCGGAGCCCTCTTTTACCCTTCCAACGGCTGTGGCAGTATCTTTACAAGCTATCAAGTCCCAGCCGGGATTTTTTTCCAGATACTCCCTGCACTGCTGAAAAGCCTGAGGATGGGAGTAGATTCTTTCCAATCCTTCGATCGACGCGTCTGCCTGCCCTAACAGATTATGCTTGATCCTCAGGGTCAACTCACCCACAATTTTGAGGTCAAATTCGAGCAACAGGTCGTAGTTCTCATGAATGCTGCCCGTAAGGCTGTTTTCGACTGGAACAACGCCGAAGGCCGCCTGTTCGCTGTCCACCAGATCGAAGACCTCTCTGAATGAGGAACTGTTCCGCAAAGGGACCTCGTTGCCGAAAAACTGCGTGCATGCTTTGTGAGAAAAAGAACCGGGCACGCCGCTGTAGACAACCGTTGCAGGCGCCCTGCCCTCGCCCCGGCGCGGTCGCAGGACAGCAGCTTTGTCGAGGTAAGCGTAATCGAGCTGTTTTCCCACAACCGGAGCAATTACATACAGGTCTCTCATGAGCTGCTCGAACTGTTCCGGATACAGGCTCTGGGCCCCGTCGGACAAGGCTTTGTCCGGTTCGGTATGCACTTCCACTATGAGCCCATCGGCGCCCGCAGCTATGGCTGCGCGGGCCATTGGACTGACTTTTTCCCTTATTCCCGTGGCATGGCTAGGGTCCACTATAATCGGCAGGTGGGTAAGCTTCTTTATGACGGGAACCGCCGTAAGGTCCAAAGTATTTCGCGTGTAGCGCTCGAATGTTCGAATTCCGCGCTCGCACAGGATAACCTGGTCGTTTCCCTCCGATAGAATGTATTCGGCGGACATGAGCCATTCCTCAATAGTCGCCGACAATCCCCGCTTCAAAAGCACCGGCATGCCGATTCGGCCAACGGACTTCAGAAGCTCGAAATTTTGCATGTTTCGAGCCCCGACCTGGACAACATCGACGTATTTCATCATCAGGTCGGCCTGGCTCGGAGAGGTCATTTCCGAAACAATGCCAAGCCCGGTCTCTTCCCTTACCTCACTGAGTATCTTCAGCCCCTCCTCGCCCAGGCCCTGGAACGCATAGGGCGAGGTCCGCGGCTTGAATGCCCCGCCCCGGAACAGCACTGCCCCGTGTTTGCGCACGGTGTGCGCAATGTCCAGAGTTGTCTTCCTGTCTTCAACACCGCATGGACCGGCGATAACTACCAGCCGATCCCCACCTATGGCGACATCTCCGACTTTTATGATGGAAGCGGCCGGATGCAGTTCGCGACTCACCAGCTTGTAGGGCTTGGATATGGGAACGGCCTTTTCGACTCCGGGCAACGATTCATAATATGCGCTTTCCCTGTACATCTTGCCGACGATTCCAAGGACTCGTTCTTCCACCCCTCCTATCTCCTTCACCATATGGCCCTCGGAGCGAAGCACGTCTTTGAGCTTTTGAACTTCTTCCTTAGTTGTTCCTTTTCCCAGTACGAGAATCACGGCAAATCCTCCGGTCAGATTTTCAGTTGACTGCAATAAAAAAGCCCCGAGGAAAACTCCTCGGGGCATGTCGCTTAAGGGCTCCGGGGAAGATTCCTGCTCCACCCTGGGGCCATTTTCGATAAGCTAATATCCCAGGTGGACGCTCCTGAAGAAGCAAAAAAAGAAGCCCGAAAAAAACAAAAAACCAGGTTCATCCGGTCGGCGCAGGCCACCAGAAAAAGAGCGTATATCTGGAAACAGTTGTTTATTCATAGAGAACCTTTTTTGATGTCCAGACGAAGCATAGAAAATCTGCGGGATTTTGTCAATCCACAATCCCGACACTTCGAGGGTGAGCATTTCACCATTTGAGTCTCGCGGAGCGAAACCGCCGGCAACCTTCTCGTTTCTTTTTAAAAGGCAGCTCAGATCGCAGGAATTGGTAGATCTTATACACTATTATTTATTGAAAAAACTTGACACAACTCAACCATTGATGGGAGAGTACGCCAGCTGATAAGGAATCCCCTTTGCTGGCTCGTAAGAGGCCGTCAAGCATAATCCGGCGTGCACCTTTAAGCGGATGAGATTTTTCATGGAACTTCCCTGTCGTGATCGCGGCGATGAGTTGCTCCGTGCCGGCGAGATGATCGATTTGCGGCTTCGCCTGCGGAAGACTGCCGCCAAGCACGATTTAACGACCGTTATCGTTAGCGCATTAGATCCTTGCACACGGATGCTGCCCTTTATCTACCTCGATAAAACAATTGCCCCTGCCGGAGCGAGGGCTATCGGCGCCGCCATGGCCGACATCGGGTGTCACAAGACCCGCATTGTGCTGCAGCAGTGGAACAGGAACTTCAAGCCTTCGCATATGAGATTGGACGGGAGGATTCCCGACATCCTCATGGTCTCCAGCATATACATAAACTCAAGCCAGTGTGAGGCCCTGGTCCGGGACACCTGCCGAATCGACCCCTCGCACCGGCCGCTCATCATTGCGGGCGGACCCGAGATGTGGTTTGCCCCGTGGAGCGTTTTCAGCTCTGACGTCAATGACCCTTGGGGCGTCGATATAGCGGTAACTGGCGAAGAATATGTGCTGCTGAGTCTGCTGGAGGTACTGCTGTCAGTTCGCGCCGGAAATGAGCCCATTAGATCGGCCTTTCAACGCGCCCGCGACAGCGGGGCATTGGATGGGATCCCCGGTCTGATCTACGCAAGGACCGACGCAAAAGGCGTACCCGTTGAACTGGTAGATACGGGGATTCAACGTCTTTTGGGCGAGTTGGACGAGTTGCCGCACCCCGTTCTGGGATACAGCCTTCTGGAACCGCCAAGCGAACTCACCACACTGGCTCCGAAGGCCATCCCTGCCGATAGGGTCCGCAAAAGTACGCGGATCGCGACGATCGTTATGACTCAGGGTTGCCGCTTTAGTTGTCCGTTCTGCCCAATGCCCGCCTACAATCAACGGCAGTTCCGTGCTAAGAGCGGCGAACGCATCGCCGACGAGATAGATCGAATCTATAGCGAGTACGACATCCGGCTCTTCTTCGGCACTGACGACAACTTTTTCGCCGACAAGCAGCGGGCTCTGGAGATCGCAGAAACTCTTGCCCGCAGGGTGGAGGCAGGCTCCAGACCCCACTGCATGGTCCGCTGGGCCACGGAGGCCACGATTCACGACACGCTGAAAATGAAAGACCACCTTTCCCTGGTGCGCAAGGCAGGGCTCTGGGCACTCTGGCTCGGCGTCGAGGACATGAGCGGAAATTTGGTGAAAAAAGGCCAAAGCGCCGACCAGACTGCCGAGGCGTTCTCCCTGTTGCGCCAAAGCGGCATCTTCCCCATCCCCATGCTTATGCACCACGACTCGCAGCCGCTTTTCTCGGTGGGCGCCAGGCACGGGCTCCTAAACCAACTTCACTCGCTGCGCAAGGCCGGCGCAGTCTATATGCAGGTGTTGACGCTCTATCCGGCACTAGGATCAAAAACGTATGAAGAAGTCTTCACATCCGGCCTTGCCTATGAGAGCGTTAACGGCTTTCCCGTCAAACCCGCGTTTCATGGCGGCATGTACGTGGTCGCCTCTCGGCACCCCCGCCCATGGGTCAGGCAATTGAACATGCTGGCAGCATATGTTTACTTCTTCAACCCACTGAGATTCGTAGCAGCGATACTTCGTTCCAGGAGCAGAATCCCGCTGGCCGATCAGAAGCCCTGGCCACCGCCGTGGACCATTGGCAACCTTTCCAGACGCCGTTCTACCATGCGCCGCTGGAAGCGAAAACTGGGGGCACACGTGGGTGATGCCGCCATGCAGCTATTCGGTATGGCTCAACTTTTCCCGACGATCCGGCGTACGATAGGCTGGACCTTAAAACTCATGCTCGGCGACATCAAACGGTATGAAAAAGCGCCTGTCAGCCCAATCCCGATGCGGGGTGTGGACGGCGGACGGGCAAGTCATGCCCTGCCGGGCACTCCGCTCTCACCATTTAGGCATACCCAGGCTCCGACAGAAGAAAACCCACTCTAGTACAGGAAAAGGCACTTTGCTGAAATCTTTATCGACTACCAGCGCAACGCAAGCTCGGGAGGAGGAGGGCACCGGATTTCGAAGGGTAATCCCGTTGCCGGATGACTAAAGCAAAGACGTTCGGCATGCAAATGATAGCCGGTATCTCCGGGCAGTGTCTCCGGGTCTTTGATGGTACCTCCCGCCGCGTAGAGACGATCTCCCACCAGCGGGTAGCCTGCAAATGAAAGGTGAATGCGGATCTGATGAGGCCTTCCCGTTTCGATCCCGATCTCCAATAATGACGCGCCGCCCCTGCGCTCCAGGACTCTTACCCTGCTCAAAGCCAATTTCCCGTCCGGGCAGACGGCATTGACAGTTCCAATCTTTGGATGTGGAACAGGTCCGATCGGTGCCTCGATAATAAAATTATCCTCAGCCGGGCAGCCGCTGGCAAGCCCCCGGTAGATTTTGGTCACTTCTTTTCGCCTCCAGGCCGCGCAAATACCCGAGCTGGCCCTTGCGGTGCGTGCGAACAGGACCACCCCCGAGGTCCCCCTCCCCAGGCGGTGTAGCGGGTTGGCTTCAGGGTGGATTTTGCGCACAAGTGCAAGGAGTGTGTGTTCAAGAAAGCCGCCGCCGGGCAGTGTCGGCAGTCCACAAGGCTTGGCCACTCCAAACAGGTCTTCATCTTCGTGGAGGATTGAATAAGCGAGCGGAGCATCCGGCTCATCCCAGGGCGGGCGCTGCCACACAAGCAACTGCCCATTTTTCAGAATGAAGCCGGGATCGATTCGCCGGTCGTTAATATATATTTGACCGGCCTCCAGGCGGCCCTGCCAATCTGCGATCGAGGAATGGGCATATTTGCAGGCCAGGTAAGCCAGAACATTAAGGCCGTCACCTCGATTGTTTATCTGCTCCCGATACTCGAATCCATTATTTGAGGCCAGTTTTTTTGCCTTTTCAACGAGTCATGGAGATACGGCTTTGAAATCTTTTGCCAGCCATGGGTTTTCTACCCCGTTAATGTCAAGGGAGCAAGTTATAATCCGAATCGGATCGGAAACAATGGGTTTGCCCCGGGGTTTAATAAAGTGATATCGAAAGAACACAGGCAAGCCCCAATCGAAGCGCTTTTAAACTCACGGCTGAAAGGAAAACATGAACGAACACCACATAGACTCCATATCCCGCGAAATCAATGTTCAGCCGCAACAGGTCCAGGCAACAGCCAGACTGTTGGAGGAGGGTGCGACTGTCCCTTTCATCGCCCGATACCGTAAGGAAGCCACCGGTTCCTTGGATGAGGTCCTTATTGCGGCGGTTCGCGACCGGCTGGAGCAGCTCGAAGTGCTCGATAAGCGCAGGACCGCTGTTTTAAAGTCCCTTAAAGATCAGGGCAAGCTTACCGGCGAGTTGGAAAACCGAATACTCCTGGCTGAAACACTTGCCGTGATTGAAGATATCTACCTTCCATTTCGGCCGAAACGGCGAACCAGGGCCGCCATGGCAAGACAAAGAGGACTGGAGCCTCTGGCTGTTCTACTCTTTGAGCAAAACCCGGCCATCGATCCTTTTGTGGAAGCCGGGAACTTCATCAACCCCGAACAGGACACTCCTTCCGCAGAACACGCTCTTGCAGGGGCTCGCGATATAATTGCCGAATGGATAAACGAAAACTCCGATGCACGCGCAAAGCTCCGGACTTTATTTGTGAACAAAGCGCTTCTCCGGTCCAAAGTTGCGCCCGGAAAAGAGACGGAAGGCGTTAAGTACCGCAATTACTATGACAGGGAAGAATTGGTAACGGGAGCGCCGTCGCACAGGATGCTGGCAGTGTGCCGTGGTGAGAAAGAGGGCTTCCTGACAGTCCACATACGGCCTCCTGAAGATGAAGCTATGTCCTTGCTTGAATCCATTTTTGTGAAGAATGAGTCGGAAGCCTCTCAACAGGTCCGGGCCGCTGTTCGTGACAGCTATGGAAGGCTCCTCGCACCATCGCTTGAGACGGAAATCAAGCACGAATCCGAACACCGCGCGGCCAGGGAAGCTATCAGGATATTTTCCGACAATCTACGCCATCTTCTGATGGAGGCTCCTCTGGGCTTCAAAAGGGTCATGGCTATAGACCCGGGCTTCCGCACCGGGTGTAAGCTGGTCTGTCTGGACCCTCATGGAAAGCTCATCCACAACGAAACCATTTACCCGCATTCGGGAGCGCAGTCTTTAGCGAAGGCTTCAGAGCGCATCCGCTCCCTTGCCTCTGAGTTCCCCACCGAGGCCATTGCCATAGGAAACGGCACCGCCGGAAGGGAAACTGAATCCTTCATCCGAGGTCTCGGTCTTTCGGAAGAAATCAAGATAGTTATGGTCGATGAAAGCGGTGCATCCATCTACTCGGCTTCCAGCGCGGCCCGTGAGGAGTTCCCCGATCATGACCTGACCGTCCGGGGGGCGGTCTCGATAGGAAGGCGTCTTATCGATCCCCTGGCGGAACTGGTCAAAATCGACCCGAAATCAATCGGCGTCGGCCAGTATCAGCACGATGTCGATGAGACCGAGTTGAAGAAGGGCCTGGGCGATGTGGTGGTAAGTTGCGTAAACTCTGTCGGTGTTGAAATCAATTCGGCAAGCCCTCAACTCCTTGCTTATGTCTCCGGGCTCGGGGCTCAACTTGCCGAAAACATCGTCACGTACCGCGAGGATAAAGGGCCGTTTCGCTCAAGGGAGGCGTTGAGGAAAGTTCCCCGCCTCGGCCCGCGGGCATTCCAACAGTCGGCAGGTTTCCTGCGGATATCCGGTGGACAAAATCCGCTGGATGCCAGCGCTGTCCATCCGGAATCCTACCACATTGTGGAAAAAATGGCCTGGGACCTGGGGTGTTCTCCGGCCGATCTGATACGCGACGCGTCTTTTCGGGATAAAATCGACCCAGCGTTGTATGTAACAGAGCAAGCAGGCATTCCGACCCTGCTTGACATACTGCTTGAACTTGCAAAACCCGGCAGAGATCCTCGCAAGACTTTTGAGTCAGTTTCCTTTGCACCAGGGATTGAGAAATTGGCCGATCTCGAGGCCGGCATGAAACTGCCCGGAATCGTAACCAATGTTACGGCTTTCGGCGCTTTTGTGGATGTCGGGGTTCACCGGGACGGCCTGGTCCATGTGAGCGAACTCTCGGACAGATTCGTGAAAGATCCTCGACAGGTGGTTCAAGTACATCAAAAAGTTACCGTCACCGTTCTCGGTGTGGATCTGGAAAGGGGCCGCGTATCGCTTTCCATGAAATCGTCTCCAGTGCTCGAAACCTCGAAACCGGGAAACGCAGACCCTCCTTCTGAGAGGGTAAGACACAACAAAGGACCCCGTGCTGAAAAAAATGGCGGGTTCAACAATCCTTTTGAAAGAGCCTTTAAAAAGCCCTGATTGCCGGGTGACCCCAAAAGAAGAATCTTACATTTTTGTGAGCTTACCTTACGCTTTTGTCGGGTCCAGGCTTTCTTGCGAGTTATCCATTTCTCGGGTCCATAATTAATTCATCTAATGATAACAGCCTGTTAATCAGCATCAAGTTCTATTGGCACACCTCCTGCTTTAGAGATTGACAACGATCTCTATTCGATAGGAGGTATCCAATGAGAAAAATTGCCATTTACGGCAAAGGCGGTATCGGCAAATCGACAACTACCCAAAACACTGTGGCAGGTCTGGCGGAGATGGGCAGAAAGGTAATGGTTGTGGGCTGCGATCCCAAGTCTGACTCTACCAGGTTGCTCCTGGGGGGGCTGGCACAGAAAACCGTGCTCGACACCCTCCGCCAGGAAGGCGAGGACGTAGAACTCGACGACATCAGAAAAGTCGGTTTCAGCAATACGATCTGCGTCGAATCCGGGGGTCCCGAACCGGGCGTGGGCTGCGCAGGCCGGGGCATCATCACGTCGATCAACCTGCTCGAGCAGCTCGGGGCTTACGCTGAGAGCCAGGCCCTGGACTATGTGTTCTACGACGTCCTGGGCGATGTGGTGTGCGGCGGCTTCGCGATGCCCATCCGCGAGGGAAAAGCGCAGGAGATCTACATCGTAGTATCTGGCGAGATGATGGCCATGTACGCGGCGAACAACATCTGCAAAGGCATCGTTAAATTCGCCCAAGCCGGTGGTGTCAGGCTTGGGGGGCTTATCTGCAACAGCAGGCAGGTTGACAACGAGCGGGAAATGATCGAAGCGTTCGCGAAGAAGCTGGGGACTCAAATGATTCATTTTGTGCCGAGGGACAACATGGTCCAGAGGGCCGAAATCAACCGCAAGACCGTGATCGAATTCGATCCGGAACATTCCCAGGCTAATGAGTACAGGACATTGGCGAGCAAGATCGAGAAAAACAAGATGCAGGTCATCCCCAACCCGATGCATCAGGATCAGTTGGAAAAGCTTCTCATCGAGCACGGGCTGGCCGGATAAGAGTTGCTCAAAGAGTAAGGAGAGATTCGCCATGATAATGATCAAATCGATTGTGAGGCCGGAAAAGGTCGATAATGTTCTTGCAGCCCTTATGGAGGCAGGATTTCCGGCGGTGACCAAGCTCTCGGTCGTTGGCCGGGGCAAACAGCGCGGAATAAAAATCGGCGAGATCACATACGACGAAATCCCCAAAGAGCTGCTGCTCACCGTCGTAGACGAACAGGACAAGGACTATGTGATCAAGACCGTTATCGAGGCCGCCAGGACCGGCGCAAAGGGCGCCTACGGAGATGGGAAGATCTTCGTCTCTCCGGTGCACGAGGTTTACACGATCAGTTCCGGTATCAGGGAGATGTCTTCGGGCGAAATTGAAGAGGTAGCGCTATGAAAGAGGTAATGGCCATTGTCCGCATAAACATGATGAACAAGACGAAAAAGGCCCTGTCAGAGGCGGGAATCTCCTCTATGACCGCCAAGGACGCGTTGGGCAGAGGCAAGGGCCTGGTCGATTACTCCCTGCTGAAAGGCGCGGAGAAGGGATACGAGGAAGCGATAGCCCAACTCGGTCACTCTCAGCGCCTGATTCCGAAAAGGCTCATATTCATCGTCCTGCCCGACAACCTGGTCGATACGGCGGTAAGTACGATAATCAGGGTCAACCGCACAGGAAAATCGGGAGACGGCAAGATTTTCGTGACCCCTGTCCATGACTCCGTATGTGTCAGGACCGGAGAATGGGGCGAGACTGTTCTCGACGAATTTTAACAGCCTTTTGCCCAAAATGGAGAAACCGATGGCTGCAATGAATGACAGAAGAGCGGCGCTCGAGGACGGCGCAATCGACCCGAATGTCGTAAAAAAACAATTGATTGCCGCATACCCGACCAAAGTCGCCCGCAAGCGCGCGAAGCAGATCGTCATAAACAAAGAGGGCGAAGTACCTGAAATAGCGGCAAATACACGCGCAATTCCCGGCATAATAACCCAGCGCGGATGCGCTTACGCCGGCTGCAAGGGAGTGGTGCTGGGCCCGACCAGGGATTTCGTAAACCTTACTCACGGCCCGATAGGGTGTGGATTTTACAGTTGGCTTACCAGGCGAAATCAGACCAGGCCGCCTACTCCAGAAGACCCAAATTTCATGACCTACTGCTTTTCGACAGACCTTCAGGACGAGAATATCGTATTCGGGGGCGAAAAAAAGCTCAGGGCCGCAATCCAAGAGGCTTACGACATCTTCAAGCCCAAGGCCATCAGTGTCTTTTCCACCTGCCCTGTCGGACTGATCGGCGACGACGTTCACAACGTGGCAAAGGAGATGAAAGAGAAGCTCGGGATCAACGTCTTCGCTTTCAGTTGCGAAGGTTACAAGGGAGTAAGTCAGTCGGCCGGCCACCACATTGCCAACAACGGTATATTCAAGCACGTTGTGGGGCTTGATGATACGGCGCCCAAGGAAGGCAAGTTTCGCGTAAACATGCTCGGAGAGTACAACATAGGCGGCGACGCCTTCGAAATCGACCGAGTGTTGGAAAAATGCGGGATCACCCCGGTGGCCACGTTCAGCGGCAATTCCACTTACGACCAGTTTGCACGCGCGCACACGGCTGACCTCAACGCAATCATGTGCCACAGATCCATTAATTACGTCGCCGAGATGATGGAGAAAAAATTCGGCATTCCCTGGATAAAGATCAACTTCATCGGTGCTAAGTCCGCTGCAAAGTCCCTGCGCAAGATCGCAAAATATTTCGACGATCGGGAGCTTACCGCCAGGGTGGAGGAGGTCATCGCCGAGGAGATGGTGGAGGTCGAAAAAGTTCAGGCCGAGGTCAGGAAGCGGTGCGAAGGAAAGCTCGCGATGCTCTTCGTCGGAGGCTCCCGCGCTCACCATTACCAGGACCTTTTTGCGGAGATGGGCATGAAGACGATTTCCGCAGGCTATGAGTTCGCTCACAGAGATGACTACGAGGGCCGCAAGGTGTTGCCCGGCATAAAGATTGACGCGGACAGCAGAAACATCGAAGAACTCGAGGTGCATCCGGACCCGGACAGATACCGGCCCAGAAAGAGCGCCGAGCAGATCGAAGAGCTTGCCGCAAAGGGTTTCTTCTTCAAAGACTACGAAGGAATGATGGCCCAAATGGCCGAGGGGACCCTGGTCATAGACGATATAAGCCAGTACGAAACAGAAAGAATGATCGAAATCTATAAGCCTGCGATTTTTTGCGCAGGGATCAAGGAAAAGTACGCCATCCAGAAGAAAGGCATCCCGATGAAGCAGCTGCACAGCTACGATACGGGTGGTCCCTACGCAGGATTCAAGGGCGCGGTAAACTTCTACGAGGAAATCGACCGCATGGTGAACAGCAAAGTGTGGTCGTATCTGAAAGCGCCCTGGCAGACAAATCCCGAACTGGCCGCAACCTACGCGTGCCAATAATCGGCTGAAGGGAGAATAATCTCATGCTGCTTCGACATACACCAAAAGAGATCACGGAACGAAGCGCCCTCACGATAAATCCGGCGAAAACATGCCAGCCGATCGGGGCGATGTACGCTGCGCTGGGCATTAACCGCTGCCTGCCCCACAGCCACGGCTCCCAGGGATGCTGTGCATACCACCGCAGCGCCCTGACCCGGCACTACAAGGAACCGGTCATGGCCTCAACGAGTTCCTTTACCGAAGGGGCATCCGTATTCGGCGGCCAGGCCAATCTCATGCAGGCAATAGATACGATCTTTACGGTTTACGATCCCGATGTCATAGCCGTCCACACCACCTGCCTGTCGGAGACCATCGGAGACGATATCCCGCAGATAGCGCGAAAAGCCGAAGCGGAGGGAAAGATACCCAAAGGCAAGTTCGTCATTCACGCCAATACGCCGAGCTACGTCGGATCGCACGTAACCGGCTTTGCGAATATGACCAAAGCCATGGTCACTTATTTTTCCGCATCAAACGGGAAACGCTCGGAGCAGATCAACATCATTCCCGGATATGTCGAGCCGGCGGACATGGAAGAGATCAGAAGGATTGCCGGCCAACTGGGCATCAGGACGGTTATTTTCCCGGATACTTCCAATGTCTTGAATCGCCCTCAAACCGGGAAATTTGAAATGTACCCGAAGGGCGGCGTAACAGTCCCCGCCCTGGTGAGCACCGGTGACAGCAAGGCTACCGTTGCGCTCGGCTCGACCGCTTCATGGCCTGCAGCCCGCGCCCTGGACGTGAAATGCAACGTTCATTGTGAACTGCTCGAACTGCCCATCGGTCTTACGGCGACGGACTCCTTCATCGATACGCTCAGGACCGTTGCGGGGGTCAGCGTCCCGGATTCGATCAACATCGAGCGGGGGCGGCTGCTCGACATCATCACCGACATGCACCAGTACTTCTATCACAAAAAGGTGGGGCTTGTAGGAGACCCGGACCAGCTCGTTTCCCTTGCCGAGTTTCTCGTGTCGATCGACATGTGGCCCATCCACATTGTCACAGGCAGCCCCGGCAAGGCGTTCGAGAGCAAAATCCGGGAGATCACAAGCGAAATTCCTCACCCGATCAATATCAAAGCGGGGGGCGACATGTTCCTTTTCCACCAGTGGATAAAAAACGATCCCGTCGACCTCATGATGGGCAACACCTATCTCAAGTACATCGCCAGGGACGAGGACATCCCCTTTATCAGGTTCGGCTTCCCCATCCTGGACCGTATCGGGCACAGCTACTTTCCAACCGTAGGATACATGGGAGGAATACGCCTGCTCGAAAAAATACTCGATGCGCTCCTCGACCGCAAAGACAGGGATTCCCCCGAGGAATCCTTCGAACTGGTGATGTAACAGTGAACAGTGAGGAGTGAAGAGTGAACAGAAAAAACAAAAGAAAATAAATCCTCTTGGTTCTATCGCCACACGAGGAAGAGTGAAAAACCAAATTCTGAGATTTGAGGAAGGATGAAGAAAATGCAAAAACCTGACTGCCATATACTCGTTTGCGCCAGTTTCAGAGGCCTTGAAGCCAAGGGAAAGTGCATCAAAAAAGAATCGATGCAGCTCATAAATTACCTCGAAGAGGAAATCGCAGACCGCGGCATGAACGCCATAGTCTCCAGCACGGGATGCCTTAAGCTTTGCGAGGAAGGGCCGATCCTTGTCATCTACCCCCAGGGATACTGGTACCAAAACGTGAGCGGTGAAAACGCAATTGATGAAATACTGGACGCCCTCGAGGCAGGCAAGCCCGCCGAAGGCTACCTCCTCTAGTTTCCATCCGGAGTTTCCGGACGGACGCTCCTCTAAGGGGTCTTGAGTTTTTAGTTTTGAGTTCTCAGTTAACTCAAAACCAAAAATTACAACTAACAACTAACAACTGGAAAATCCAATGAGCGCCGTCGGGGCAGTAATCTTTGAGGAACGCGAGAACCAGATCCACAGAAAGGGCCGGGCGCCCTTCGACATGGACTGCAACCGGGAAAGCCTTGCCGGAGCGGTAAGTCAGCGGGCATGTGTGTTCTGCGGTTCAAGAGTCGTGCTCTACCCGATTGCGGATGCGCTGCACCTGGTACATGGCCCCATAGGCTGCGCGGCATATACCTGGGACATCCGGGGCGCCCTGTCCTCGGGCCCTGCCCTGCACCGGCTCAGTTTCTCAACCGACCTTCAGGAAATGGATATCATCTTCGGGGGCGAGGAGAAGCTCTACCGCGCGCTGACTGAACTCATAGACCGACATCACCCGAAGGCCGCCTTCGTCTATTCGACCTGCATCGTGGGCATCATTGGAGACGATCTGGAGTCGGTTTGCAGGCGTGTCGCCTCTGAAAAGAAAATCCCGGTCCTTCCCGTTCAATCCGAGGGGTTCAAGGGCAACAAGCGCGAGGGGTACACCGCCGCCTGCAAAGCCATGTTCCGGCTCGTTGGAACGGGAGATACCACGGGTATCTCCGATCTCAGCGTCAATATCCTTGGGGACTTCAACCTGGCCGGCGAGCTTTGGATCGTCCGCGATTACTTCAAAAAAATGGGCGTGGAGACCGTTGCCAATATCACCGGGGACGGACGCGTCGAACAGATCATGCGGGCGCATGGCGCCGCTCTTAATCTGGTCCAGTGCTCCGGCGCCACTATCGAGCTTGCCAAAATGATGAAGGAGTCCTTCGGAGTTCCCTTTCTGCGGGTTTCCTACTTCGGTGTAGAAGACATGGCACAGGCGCTCTACGACGTTGCCGCATTCTTCCAGGACAAAGACCCCGGAATTATCGAGCGAACGCGGCAACTGGTCAAAGATGAACTCTCCGTCCTCTATCCGGAACTCCGGAAATTTAGAGAAGACCTTTCAGGAAAAAAGGCCGCTATCTATGTGGGAGGGGCCTTCAAAGCCTTCTCACTGGTCAAAGCCTTCCGTCTGCTCGGGATGCAGGTCGTCATGGTGGGGTCTCAAACGGGGACCGAGGAAGATTACAGGGAACTACACGAGATCACCGATGAGGGGACCATAATAGTCGATGATTCCAATCCGCTGGAGCTATCCAGCTTTCTTAAGGAAAAGGATTGCGACATTTTTGTCGGGGGCGTCAAGGAAAGGCCTATCGCCTATAAACTGGGCGTCGGATTCTGCGACCACAATCATGAACGCAAGCAGCCTCTTGAGGGGTTTGTGGGGATGCTCAACTTCGCAAGGGAAGTTCACTCCTCGGTCATGAGCCCGGTCTGGAGCTTTGTGCCCCGAAGGCGCCCCGCCACCGCTCAACACGGATGACAGACGCATCGAGCGGACGCCTTCCGCGCTCCGCGAAGTACATCGCTGTGTTGTGTGTAAGTCTATCTTACGAAGAAAGAGAAGGTTTGAGATGGAACATCCGCCATACGTGTCCACCACCAATGCGTGTAAGCTCTGCAAGCCTCTTGGGGCCTGCCTGGCCTTCCGGGGCATCGAAGGCTCCGTGCCTCTGCTGCACGGGTCCCAGGGCTGCGCAACTTACATGCGCCGCTACATAATAAGTCATTTTAGAGAACCTATGGACATCGCCTCCTCATCGCTTGGAGAAAAACATGCGGTCTATGGCGGAGGACCCAATCTCAAACAGGCATTGCAAAACGTCATGACCAAGTTCGGAGCAAAATTCATCGGTGTTGCAACAACCTGCCTGACGGAAACCATAGGCGATGACGTACCGGCGATCGTGCATGAATTCCGCAGGGAGATGCACGACGGCGGCTCCCCGCACCTTCCGGCCCTCGTGACGGTATCTACGCCGAGCTACTCCGGAACGCACATGGAAGGCTTCCATGCCGCGGTAAGAGCAGTGGTCGAACAGATCTCGGAGGATAAGACTAACTCACACATAGCCCGCCCGGCCTCCCTGAATCTGCTGCCGGGTTTTCTCTCGCCCGAGGACCTGCGGCATCTCAAGGAGATCATGGATGATTTCCGGTTCCCGTCGGTCATTCTGCCCGACTTCTCCATGACCCTGGACGGACCGGCCCTGCAAGACTATGAAAAGATCCCCCGCGGGGGAACGCCTATAGAAGACATACGACATATGGGAGGAGCGGCTGCGTCCTTCGAGTTCGGCACGACGCTGGATTGCAGGACGGCCGGGAAATTTCTCGAGGAGCGCTTCGGCACGCCTCTGCACAGTATGGGAATTCCGATAGGCATTCGTGAAACAGACGTTTTCTTCGATGCTTTAGAACAACTTAGCGGCACAGACTGTCCGGAAAAGCACGTTCTGGAGAGAGGACGCCTGGTCGATTCCTACGTAGACGCGCACAAGTACCTCTTTGGCAAGCGTGCGGTAGTCTATGGCGAAGAGGACATGGTAGTTGCTCTCACTTCTTTTTTGGCCGAGGTCGGCATTACGCCGGTACTTTGCGCGTCCGGCGGCAGGAGCGGCCGGTTCAAGCAAGCCATAGAACGGATTACGGCCGGGATATCTCCACAAGCCCCCGCCGTCCGGGAAGGAATGGATTTTCAACAGATCGAGGAACTCGCCCTTGAGCTTTCACCCGATTTGATCATCGGGCACAGCAAGGGTTACACGCTTGCCGGAAAGCTCGGCATTCCCCTTATCCGTGTTGGGTTTCCCATACACGACCGATTCGGAGGGCAGAGAATCCTTCACGTGGGCTACAGAGGAACACAATCGCTTCTTGACCGCATTGTGAACGCCCTCATCGAGAGAAACCAAAACGATTCGCCGGTTGGCTATGCATACATGTGAGAAAGGAAAGTTTGAAATGAACATCTCGCGCGATTTGAGCCGACATCCCTGTTTCAACGCAGCAGTCAAGGGTTCATACGGCCGTGTCCATTTGCCGGTTGCGCCTCACTGCAATATCAGGTGCAACTACTGCAACCGCAAGTATGATTGTGTAAACGAGAGCAGACCGGGGGTGACAAGCGCCCTGCTTTCCCCGGTGCAGGCTTCCCTATATATGGAAAAAGTCCTAGAACGCGAGACGCGCATAGCAGTCGCCGGAATCGCCGGCCCAGGAGATCCATTTGCCAACCCGGAGGAAACGCTCCAGACGCTGCGCCTCATAACAGAAAAATATCCGCATATTCTCATGTGCCTTTCGACCAACGGGCTGCGAATCGCCGACTACCTGGACGAAGTCGCCGAAATCGGCGTCTCCCATGTAACGATAACGGTCAATGCCGTCGATCCGCAAATCGGGCAGAAGATATACAGTTGGGTCCGCGACGGAAAGATCATCTACCGCGGCTTACAAGGCGCCGAACTGTTACTGGACAGGCAGATTGCCGCCATAAAAGGATTAAAGAGCAGAGGAATTACGGTCAAGGTGAACACTATTGTCGTTCCTTCGGTAAACGACAGCCACGTCGAAGAAGTCGCCAGGACAATGGCGGATCTGGGGGTCGATGTACTCAATTGCATGCCGATGCACCCAAACAGGGATACGCCTTTTGAGGATATAGAAGAGCCTTCCGAGGAAATGATCGAAGAGGTCCGCGCAATGGCCGCGCGCCACCTGCCGCAGATGCGCCACTGCACCCGGTGCCGGGCCGATGCGGTTGGGCTGCTCGGAGAAGATCGCAGCGAAGAGCTTCGCGGGTGTCTTGCGCAATGCGCAGGTCTTGCCCCCGGCCTCGGCGAGCGGCCGTATGTGGCTGTGGCGACAATGGAAGGGATACTCGTAAATCAGCACCTCGGAGAGGCGTACAGGCTCCAGATCTGGTCCAGGACCGAAGATGGTTTTCATTGCATCGGGGAACGCATGGCCCCCGAACCCGGAGGAGGCGCCTTGAGATGGAAGCAATTGGCCGAAACCCTCAAGGATTGCCGGGCTGTCCTTGTGGCCGGAATCGGCGAAAATCCTGCGAATACGCTCACACAAGCCGGTATAGAGCCAATCGAGATCAGCGGGTTCATCGAGCCGGCGCTCGCTGCGGTTTATTCCGGCCGCGGCCTGAACGAGTTCAAAGCCCGGCGGCGAGGATGCGGCTCGAAGGGCCAGGGGTGCCCAGGCTCGGGCGAAGGATGCTGACCCGGGATCGCCAAAGCTGATGCGGAGGACGGACTCAAGACGGACTCGAAGACGAAAAGGCGTAAAACCTGATTTCACGCAAAGATGCGAACGCGGAGGGCGGACGGGCCACTGCGGATGTGAACCCTTTTGGCTTCCCTCTTCCCGTTCCTATGTTCGTGACCGCAACATTCCCGGCACAATCCTGACTTCTTTATGGGGATTTTGCCTGGCCCTTGATTCCGCCACGGACCCTGCAATAACATACACCCGCTCCTGACGGTCCCTGAGAGGCTTCACCACCCTTTCAACATGTTCCTTCTTGTTTTCAAGGTACACGGGTTTGACCTCTTCTCCTGCCGGGCAAACGGCCATGCAGTAGCTGCAGCGGTAGCTCATCCGAAACATCAAAGACTGCCACATGAAGGCCGTCTCCCGATCATCGAACTGAGAACGGTATCCCTCCATGTCCTTAGAAGTAACCATTGCTTCCACCCAGTTTTGAAACCCAGCGAAGTTGTCTCTGTAGGTATGGGTGCTGCACGCCATAAAGTCGAATGGCTGGTCCTTGGTGACGGCCCCGGTCGGACAGACCGCCGCGCATAGATTACATTTGATGCAGGGGTCTTCCTCGATGGGACCATCATATTCATCAAACACCCCATTGACCAGGATGCTCTCCAACCCAATGCAACTGCCGTACTTCGGGTGCAGAACGAGCCGGTTCATCCCCATGTGTCCCAGACCGGCCTCCACCGCCATGATTTTGTGGCTTACGTCCCAGATCTTACCCGGAAACCGATCCATAGCCATGGGCCATCCCTTGTTGACGACGACCCCGCGAATGCCGAGTTGGTTCAGGCGGCGAAGGATCTCTCGAGAAACGCTGGAAGTCCTGTCTCCACTATGATGAAATTCTTCATTGGCTACGTAACGGGCAGGACTCTGAATGTTTTCGCGGTTATTCACTGTGATGATGGCAATGATGCTGCGCGTAAGGGAGTAGACGTGTAAGATTCCCTCTCGCTCCTTTTGCATCGACCCCCGCTCCAGATCCACCAGACCCACATCGTCGGCCCCGGCATCGAGGCAGATTTTCTTAATCGACGCTGCACTATAGGTTCTGCTCTCCCGGCCCTTATGAAATGTTGTCGTTTGTGAACTTCCCATCTTTTCTTCCCCTTTTCCCAATGTCAGTGTATATACACCTACTTAGCCAAAAAAATAAGGGCTTGTCCGTAAATAAGCCTCTTACCTTAAGCCTGCCTCTTACGACAAAGGCAGATAATCCGCGATGTCTTTAAGCAGCCTATCCATACGATCACCGCCGAGTCCATTCTCCATATCTGATTGGGCCGCTTCCCACCAGGGTATGGCCGCCCTCAGCGCAGCCTGACCTTGTTCGGTAATTGTCACATACCCCTGCCCCCCATTTCGGATACTCCCTTCAACCTGAATATCATGCGAACGCAAGGGGTCAAAATTGTAATGAGAGTATATACACCTAATCGACTTCGCGTCAACAACTTTCTTGCCATAACCTTATCGGCCGGTCTCTCACTAGCCTCTCACGTAAGAAAAGAATATTTAAATTTGAACCCCTGCTGCAAAGCAGCCGCTTTCCCCTATATTATAAATTAAACGCAGAGTCGCCGTTTAAACGCTCTGGCCCCAAGACTTACCGCAAGGCCGTTTCAACAACGCACAAGGGATGAGGGATGATGAAGCAAACAGAGGTTGCGCAGGACCTGCATGCTAAGGGCCGGACCATCCTGGGGCATCCGGCCGGCCTGTTCGTGCTCTTCTTCACCGAGATGTGGGAGCGCTTCTCATATTACGGAATGCGCTCGCTTCTCGTACTCTATATGGTAGACCACCTGTTCCTGGGTCCCGAAACCGGGCAGAACGTGCTCGGGTTTGGCCTCGTTAAAGGCGGGCTCGAGGCGATCTTCGGGCCGCTCGCCCCACAACCGCTCTCCTCGCAAATCTATGGGCTCTACACCGCGTTCGTCTACCTGACCCCCTTCTTTGGGGGGATGCTGGCTGACAGGTTAATCGGCCAGCGCCGCGCGGTTATCCTCGGCGCTGTCCTTATGGCGATCGGCCATTTCCTTATGGCCGTCGAATCACTCTTCTTCCCCGCGCTGCTGTTCCTGATCCTCGGCAACGGCGCCTTCAAGCCGAACATTTCGACACAGGTCGGAAGCCTCTACCCTCCTGGCGATCCGAGGCGGGACCGCGCATTTACGATCTTCTACATGGGAATAAACCTAGGCGCGTTCTTCTCGCCGCTCGTCTGCGGCACGCTCGGGCAGAGGCTTGGCTGGCACTACGGCTTCGCCGCCGCCGGTGTCGGCATGGTCGCAGGCCTCTGCCTCTACCTCCTCGGGCAGCACACCCTCTCCCCCGACCACCTCACGAAGACGGCGGCACGGCCGCGCGAAAGAGAATCCCTTACGAGCAACGAGCGAAGGCGGGTCTGGGCCCTGGTGCTGCTGTGCGCGCTCAATATTATCTTCTGGGGAATCTACGAACAGCAGGGCAACACCTTGCAGCTCTGGGCCGACCGGAACACGAACTGGGACTTCCTGGGTCTGCACATCCCCTCGACCTGGTTCCAGGCGCTCAATCCGTTCCTTATCTTCCTATTGGCCCCGCTCCTCAACATATTCTGGTCCAGGCAAAACCGCAACCGCTCGGAACCATCGAGCATCATGAAGATGGCCCTCGGTTGCTTTCTGGGGGGCGCGGCCTACGTCGTCATGCTCCTCGCCGCCTACGGAACTGGGCCCGAGGAGCACCGCAGCGCAGCCTGGCTCCTTGGGACGGTCTTCATCCTGACCATGGGCGAGCTCTATCTCTCGCCGATCGGCCTCTCACTGGTAACCAAGGCGGCGCCGGCCCGCATCGTTTCCATGATGATGGGTATCTGGTTCCTCTCGAGCTTCTTCGGCAACTACTTATCCGGGTTCCTCGGCACATTTTGGGAACGTATGCCCCATGAAGCCTATTTTCTGATGCTAACGGCACTGGGCCTCGGAGGGGGGGTCGCGATTCTGCTGCTCGGACGTCCGCTCGAACGGGTCGTCTCTCGAAATGACAGCACGGGACAGTAAAGAGTGAACGGTGAAGAGTGAATTTCTCACTGCTCACTTTACGGATGCCAGCGGATTTCCCCGTGAGACAGTCGGGTATCCCCATTTTCGAGTCCGGTATATGGTAGTAGTAATCATCGGGAGCAGGGGCAAACGCGACTTATCTCAACGCACCTCAAAGACAGAAATCTGTCCGCTTCCCATGTTTTCATTACGAGGGCGGATCAAGATTTCAACATCCTGGTTGAGAGCCGTTAAGAATTCAAGCAGGCGCTCCACAGAAAACCCGTCAAGCCGAAAGTTTTTCAAGGCGGAAACCTTGGGCTGAGGGATTTGCAGGAGCATTGCAACCTCAACCTGTTTGAGCTTGCGGCCCTTGATGATCTCATTCAGTATATACGCGAGCCGCGTTGTTGTTTGCCGTTCAGAGGCATCGGCAAAGCCCAAATCGGCGAAGACGTTAATTGTGCCCTCGGTGATCGCATTTTCATTCATGGGGTTTTCCTTCGGAAAAGCAGTCGCGCCGCCGCCGGGGCCTGCCCCGGACCTGATCTTGAGGCAACGCCGCATCTGGCCTGCGGTCCTACCGCCCAGGGTCAGGACCGACTTTTACGAGCATCTTGCCGAAGTTTTCTCCTTCAAACAGGCCGATAAATGCCTTGGGAGCACTTTCAATGCCTTCGACGACCGTCTCTTTCCACTTTATCCTGCCCTCACGAATCCACCGGCCCATATCGGCGGTGAACCGCCCAAGCTTGTCCATGTGATCGGACACGATAAACCCCCTCAGGGTCAAGCTCCTGGCAATCGCCAAAAACAGATTCCATGGTCCTGGTTCCCTTTGGGTGGCGTTATACATTGAAATCATGCCGCAGAGCACAATCCTCCCGTATAACTTCATGTTGTCCAGGGCGGCTTCCAAATGTTTGCCGCCTACATTTTCATAGTAAATGTCTATGCCTTCGGGACAGAGTCTGGCAAGTTCGGCAGTTAGATCGCCAACCTTTTTGTAATTGACGGCAGCGTCTATGCCCGCCGTTTCAAGGAGCCATGAAATCTTTTCATCTGACCCTGCGCTGCCGACGACACGGCAACCCTTAATTTTTGCAATCTGGGAGACTATTGAGCCGACAGCGCCCGAGGCGGCAGAAACAAAGACGATATCCCCTTCCCTGGGCTTGCCGATATCGAGAAAGCCAACATATGCGGTTAAACCCGGCATACCGAGTGGACCGAGGAAACTCTGAACAGGCGCAACGGCAGGGTCGATCTTTGTGAGATCAGAGCCATCGGAAATGTAGTATTCCCTCCAACCTTTCATGCCCAGTGCGAAATCACCCCGCTGAAGCTTATCATTTCTTGAAATTACAACCTGTCCAACGCATCCTCCTTCCAGAGGCTTGTACAGCTCAAAGGCAGGGGCATAGCTTTTCCCTTCGTTCATGCGTCCCCGCATGTAAGGATCAACCGACATGTAAATGTTTCTTATTAGAACTTCCCCCTCACCCGGTTCGGGTATCTCTACCTCCACGAGATTGAAGTCATCTTCTGAAACCATTCCGACCGGGCGCTTTCTTAACCGAATCTCTCGACTTGTAATTTGAGACATAAAATTTCTCCTCGTGTTTAAGAATCATCATCTGCAACACAACCAAGATAATCACGCTTTAATTGCCATTAAGCGGAACCGATGTTCCTGAGCATGAGAACGTAGTCCACATGTTTTCAAAAAGACAAGCTATTCTGAAACATAAATGTTCCATATGTTGCTCAAATTAACAGAAACGTTATAATTGTTGAAGCTTTCCGGGCAAATGCAAGGCTGCTGTGCAGAAAATGGCATAATTTTGATTCCAGCTTCGCAGTCAATTTCCAGGCCAATCGGCGAAGGATCAGCACGTATGGCCGCCTCCAAAAATATTTCCCGGCGCCAAACCTGGCATGATTGTTGACTGTGTATTAGCTCATCATGGAAAAAAGAATAAGGGAAACCGAACTCAATGTCATATTCGAAACGTGCCGGGTTATCGGGCAGGCACTGAAACTCGACCAGGCCCTCGACACTATTCTTGCGATCCTTTCATCATCCCTGGCAATGAAGCGCGCAACCATTACTCTCAAAGATGAAGAAACCGGTTATCTGATAATCCGTGCTTCTCACGGCCTCACAGAAGCGGCGAGAAAGCGGGGGGTCTATCGCGAGGACGAGGGGATAACCGGCCTGATCTTTAGGACCGCTCAGGCTTACATAGTGCCGGACATAAGCAGAGAGCCCCTGTTTTTGAACAAGACACGCTCAAGGCATATTCAGAAGGAGTCCGTAAGCTTTCTTGGCGTTCCCATCCTGCTTCACGGAAAACCGATAGGCGTGCTCCATGTAGACAGGCTGTTCGGGGATGAAGTGCCTTTCGATGAAGACATCCGGCTGCTGTCCATCATTGCGACCCTGATAGCGCAATTCGTGAGCCTGAACCTCCAGGTCAGGCTGCGCGAAGAGAAGCTTCTGATGGACTGTTCTTATCCGGGCAAAAGCGACTCAGAGACTCAGCGCCGCTTCTTCATGGTCGGCAAAAGCCCCTCCATGGTGGCGGTGCAGCATCAGATGCAAAAGGTGGCGCCGAGCAAGGCGTCAGTTCTGCTGCTCGGAGAGTCCGGAACGGGCAAGACCCTGGTTGCCAAGATCCTGCATGAATTGAGCACGAGGTCCGGATCTCCCTTCGTGAAAATCAACTGCGCATCTCTGCCCGAGAACCTGCTTGAGTCGGAACTGTTCGGTTACGAAAAAGGGGCCTTCACGGGAGCGGTAAGATCTAAGGCGGGCAGAGTTGAAGAGGCTGATGGCGGCACCATTTTTCTCGATGAAATCGGCGAACTCACGCTCCCGCTCCAGGCAAAACTGCTCCGCTTTCTGCAGGAAAAGGAATTCGAGAGGCTGGGCAGTGCGGCTACCAAGAAAGTCGACGTACGGGTTCTGGCCGCCACGAACAGAGACCTTGCCGCCGGAGTGGCTGAAGGCACTTTTCGGGAGGACCTCTACTACAGGCTGAATGTCTTCCCCATTTATGTCCCACCTCTCAGGGAGCGAAAGGATGACATCCCGGACCTTCTGCGCCATTTCGTAGGGAAGATATCTCAGGAGTACGGCCGCAATGTTGTCATATCTAAAACCGCAATGGGCCTTCTCACAGAATACGATTGGCCCGGAAACGTACGGGAGATGGAAAACCTTATCGAGCGTCTGGTTATCATGGCCGATGGCGATGAGATCGATGCGAGCCTGCTGCCTTCATTTTTGAGCGAACAAGGCAACGCTCAGAGCCCCGATCAGCCACTATCGCGAATCGAGGAGATCGAACGAAAGGAAGTTCTGGCAGCCCTGGAACGCAACAGATGGAATCAGACGCGCACTGCAAAAGAACTGGGCGTTACACTCAGGCAGATTTCGTACCGGATCAGGAAATTCGGATTGGATGGTCTGCGGGCAAAGTACAGAAAAGACGCCTGAGACGCTTTTGAGCCCGCGTGTCTGCGCATCTCCACGTCTGTGCGTCCGGGTGGTCCGGGGGCGAGTCGAAATTGTCCCTTTGACCTTGTCCCTCCGGTAATCTTATGAGATCATCCCCTTTCGGAATATGCCCACCTGATTTAAATTAAAAAAGAACCGCTTCATGCGGTTTTGATTTTCCTGGTGAGGATGGTTTAATTGAGAAACCCGGCTAAGGCACCGCAGCAGCTTCTTGAAAATGAGGAACCCGAACAGCAGGAATGCTTTTCGCAACCGCCTGAGAAACGGTTGTACAGTCAGCCCGACCCCACCCCCGATTCCAGGCCCGGCGCCCCCAGGGGACGCCTGACCTCGCTGGACGCCTTTCGCGGCCTTACGATCGCCTTGATGATACTCGTGAACAGCCCGGGGGACACTGGGGCCATCTATTCACATTTGAGCCATGTGGCCTGGAACGGATGGACTTTTGCCGACTCGGTCTTTCCATCCTTTCTTTTCATAGTTGGGGTTTCCATCGTCTTTTCATTTGCAAAGCAAGAAGAAAAAACCATACGAAATTCAGCATTTATGTTCAGGCTCCTGAGGCGGACTATTATTCTGTTCGCGCTTGGGCTTTTTCTTAATATGTTTCCAACATTCCAACTGTCAGCGGTCCGCATACCCGGAGTTCTGCAAAGAATTGCCCTGTGCTATTTTTTTGCTTCTCTGATTGTCCTGAAGGCGGATTTGAGAGGCCGCATCTTGTGGCTTATCGGCCTGCTTGCCTCCTACTGGCTGATGATGAGGTTCATACCTGTGCCGGGGATCGGCGCAGGGGTGCTCGAGCCGGGGAAAAATTTTGCCGCATGGGTCGATTCGCTCTTTCTGAGCGGCCACATGTGGTCATATTATAATGGGGCATGGGACCCGGAAGGAATCGTGAGCACAATTCCAGCAATCGCCACCACTCTTTTTGGCGTGCTGACGGGACAATGGCTCAGGTCTTCTTTGCCCGAACGCAAAAAAGTTGCCGCGATGGCATGCGCCGGCGTGGTTCTGCTCATAGCCGGTTACATACTCGATCTCTGGCTGCCGATAAACAAGAGCATTTGGACGAGCACTTTCAGTATATTCATGGCTGGGTTGGCTCTTATTTGCCTGGCATTCTTTCACTGGTTGATCGATATCGAGCAATTTTCTCGATGGGCCAAACCTTTCATTATCCTCGGACTGAATCCTATCACCGTATATGTGCTATCGGAAGTCTTCGATAGCACGCTCAGAATCTTGAATCTGCCCATGGCCCTAGCACGAGATATAGACTGCCAAGCATACCTGTTCAAAAGCTTGTGTACCCCTATTGCAAATTCGGAAACCGCTTCTTTGCTCTACGGGCTCCTGACTCTCCTGTTTATGTATCTAATCGCATGGATTATGTGGCGAAAGCGGTTTTTTATAAAGATCTAGTCCAGTTTACGTAATGGGCTGTGCTCGCCGAAAAAGTTGCAGGACTAGAAACTCACCCGCCACTTCGTTCCCTCGGGGAAGTCTTCAAGGTGGACATGTTTTTCCTCGAGTTCCAGCCTGATTCGGTCGGCTTCGGCAAAATCTTTTTCCCGGCGGGCTTTATGGCGCAGGGCTATAAGGTCGTTTAGCTCTTCTTCGCTAATGCCGGTCGTCTTCAGTTTAAGCCTTCTCTGCTGGTCTAAAAAGATCTGCGGTTCAAGCATCAGAAGCCCCAGAGTATTGCATTGTTTCGACAGAGAATCTGCCGCCTTTCTGGCGAGCTGCGCGGCAGGGCCTTTGAGAGTCCTGCTTCCGAATTTATCCAAAAAGCGCTGAAGATTTCTCTGGAGAACGAAAATATAGCCTATTGCCTGGGCAGTGTTGAAATCGTTGCTCATTGCTTCAGCAAACAATGCGGGGAGCGACTCCGCTCTTTCGTACAGCTCAGGGTCCTGCTTTTTCACGGCCTCATCGGAATACTCTGCGTCTTCCGCTTTCGCCGCCTTCTGCCGCACGAACTCGATGGTGCCGTAAAGGCGATCGAGCCCACGTTCGGCTTCCCCTACGGCCTCGTCCGAAAAATCCACAGGGCTTCTGTAATGCTTGCTGATGACGAACAGCCTCAGCGATTCAGGATGCACATGCCGCAGCACATCCCGGATGGTAAAGAAGTTTCCGAGTGACTTGGACATCTTCTCGTTATTGACGTTCACGAAGCCGTTGTGTATCCAATATCGCACGAAAAGCGCCCCGGAAGCCGCTTCGCTCTGAGCGATCTCGTTTTCGTGATGAGGAAAGACCAGGTCTTTCCCACCCCCGTGCATGTCGATGGTCAACCCCAAATACCTGGTCGCCATTGCGGAACACTCGATATGCCAACCCGGCCTCCCCGGTCCCCAAGGACTTTCCCAGGCAGGTTCTCCAGGCTTGCTTCCTTTCCAAAGCACAAAATCGAGGGGATTTATCTTGTTTTCGTCAATCTCGACCCTGGCGCCGGCCATCATGTCTTCTGTATCGCGCCCGGACAGCTTCCCGTAGCCATGGAACCGGTCCACCCTGAAATAAACGTCTGTTCCAGCCTTATACGCAACTCCCCTATCGACCAGCTTGCGGACGATTTCGATCATTTCGGGAATGTGCTCGGTCGCAAGAGGCTCGAAAGTGGGCCGTAGAAGTCCAAGGCCGTCCATATCTTCATGGAAGGTCCGGATGTACCGGTCGGCTATCGTACGGTAATCGGTCCCCTCCTCAGCCGCCCGCCGGATGATCTTATCGTCGATGTCCGTAAAGTTGCGAACATAAGTAACCTGGTAGCCGATGCTCGACAGAAACCGGCAGATAACGTCGAAGACAATTGCGGAGCGCGCGTGCCCAATGTGGCATAAGTCATACACGGTGATCCCGCACACGTACATTCGTACCCTGCCCGGTTCCAGAGGAACGAATTCCTCTTTTTTCCCGCTCAGGGTGTTATAGATCTGCAAAACCATTACCTGGCAATCCCCTCTTGAGCTATCCTACGAGCAACCGAAGGAAATTATTTATCATTTGCTGGATTTAATTTAAACCTTTAAGGGAGCCCTGGCCACCGCCCTCTTCTTTCTCTTGTGGTTCTTCGACAAGCGCGACCGCATAAGCCGCAATCCCCTCCTCGCGGCCCGCAAACCCCAGGGTCTCCGTCGTTTTGGCTTTGATATTGATACAGTCTGAGGTGAGCCCGATTTGGCCGGCAATTCTCTCAACCATTCGAGGTATGTAAGATGAGAGCTTTGGCCTCTGGGCCACAATTGTGGAGTCGATATTTCTCAGCCGCAACCCTCGCCCTGTTAAAAGGGCCGCCGTCCTTTGCAACAGGAGCAGGCTGGATATGTCTTTGAATTCGGGACTGGTATCCGGAAAATGAGTACCTATGTCCCCCAGGGCGGCCGCGCCGATCATGGCGTCGCAAATGGCGTGGAGCAGAACATCAGCATCCGAGTGGCCAAGAAGACCTTTTTCGAATGGAATTTCGATCCCGCCGAGGATCAGCGGGCGCCCCTGAACGAGCCTGTGCACGTCATAGCCGAATCCAACCCGCATCAGGGCCCCCCCTTTCCCATTCTTACGGAGAGAAACCATTCCGCCCACTGGAGGTCTTCCGGGGTTGTGACCTTTATGTTTGTGCGCTCACCGTGCACAATGGATACCGGCACTCCCAGGCGTTCGACAAAAGAGGCGTCATCAGTCCCGGTCCAACCTGCCTCAACCGCTTTTTCGTAGGCGGCAACGACAATCTGCTTCCGGAAAACCTGGGGCGTCTGCACAAGCCAGATCTCATCTCGACACAAAGTCTCCCGAACTACGCCCTCACGGGCTTGTTTGACGGTATCCGTTGCGGGGATGGCCGCTATACAAGCGCCGGCCGTCAGGGCGCCTTCCCACACCGTTTTGATAAGGCCGGGACTTGCGAAAGGGCGCACAGCGTCATGAATCATCACCCAGTCACATTCGGGCGGAAGTTGCTTGAGTCCGTTATAGACGCTGTCCCTCCGCTCGGCGCCTCCCCTTATTATTGAAATCTCGGGCACGCTCGAAGTTCGCCGGCCACTCCAACCGCTCACAACCTCCCCGGCATCTGGCATATGCTCTTCGGCAACGATCAAAAAAATCATGGAGATAAAGGGCAGGTTTTCGAGCACGCTCAAGGTATGAGCAAGTAACGGCTTTCCGGCCAACCGGATAAACTGCTTGGGTATGGCGCTCCCCATCCTGGTCCCGCTTCCCGCAGCGGGCACGATGACGCATGTTTTCCGCATGTTTACAAATAACCAGCGACAAAAAATTAAAGGGACCCCGGAGCAGGGCATAAGCCGGGTTCTGTTCCCTGAACGCCCGAAGGCAAACAGGGCATGATCATTCCTCTAGCCCCACCGTTGCCGGCGGGATCAAGCGACCAACCCGAGAGCATCGGACGGGCAGCCCTCAAACGCTCTCCTATTCGGTCTTGCTCCGAGTGGGGTTTGCCTGGCTCCCGGTGTCGCCACCGGGACCGGTGAGCTCTTACCTCACCGTTTCACCCTTACCCCTCGCGCGAGCGCGAGAGGCGGTCTGCTTTCTGTTGCGCTTTCCTCCTCGTCACCGAGACTGGGAGTTACCCAGCACCCTGCCCTGTGGAGCCCGGACTTTCCTCCGGCCACAAACGTGACCGGCGATCATCTGCCCTACTCCGGGCACACTCTTAGTTCTCCCGGAGGGCAATCCCTTTTGCCATAGTATATTAACAAATTTACCACTTTATGCAAACGCTCCTGCGGCCTTCTCGGCTTGCCCTGTGATTTCGTTGAGGGTTCGCTCAAGTTGGACCCGGTACTCTTCAATTTCAACCGATGAAGCCCTCCGGTCGACCTGTATCTTGGGTCCCCAGGAAATAAACACTTTGGCAAAAGGCTTAGGGAGCAAGGTCTTGTCCCAGCTTCGGAAGCGCCAGTACCTGTCGGCGGCGATGCTGACCGGAAATATGGGACAGCCCGAGTACATGGCCAGAAGCACCAGTCCTCTTTGGGCCACCTGCGAAGGTCCCTGAGACCCATCCGCCACGAACCCCCCTCCGGGACCGTTTTGAAAAGCAGAAATTATGCCTTTCAATGCAGCGACCCCCCCCTTCCCCGGCGAGCCTCTGAAAGGAAAATACCCAAGCCTTTGCACCATCCGCGCTGCAAGCTCTCCGTCGCGGCTACGGCTGATTATGGTGAGGTACCCGCGATCGCGGAAAAAATACAGGATGCTGGGATAGGAGAAATGCCAGAAGGCGGCGATCTTGGGCCCCCCGCCATTAAATGACTCCCGGTAATTTTCTTCCCCAACGATCTCAAACCGGCAGGTCCAGTGAAGAATTCTGAGGGCCGCGGCTGTAAGGTAAGGCAAAAATGGCATGTATGCCGCAATAGTTCGGCGTTTTTGCAGTTTATCGGGTATATTGAAAAATTGGATATCCATAATTTTTTGCATCTGCTTTGGTGCTTATCGGACTCTTAATGAGACTGCGTAATATAGCACTTATTGGATTTCGTGCAACGGGCAAGAGCACCGTCGGGGAAATTCTTGCCCGCAAACTCGGCAGGCGATTCGTTGACATGGATCAGAGACTGGCCTCGGAATCCGGACGCGACATAGCAATATGGGTGAAACAGGACGGGTGGGATTCTTTCAGAAAATCAGAATCTGCCCTGCTTGGGATCATCAGCGAGCAAAAAGGACTTGTGGTCGCCACCGGAGGCGGAATCGTCCTCGATCCACAAAGCCGCAGATTGCTCCGCAAGCACTTTTTCACTGTCTGGCTCAAGGCCACGCCTCAAACAATTTACGCTCGATTAAGCTCAGACCCTGGATCACTTGCAACACGCCCCTCGCTCTCCGAGCTACCGGTAAAGGAGGAGATCCTAAAAGTGCTTTCCGAGCGTAAACCCCTCTACGCCCAGGTTGCGATCATAGAAATCGATACAGAGGGAAAACAGTTGATCCAGATCGCCGATGAGATAGTAACCCTTCTCACCGAGTGATGTTTATAAATAGAGCGTCGGTCGGCTAAAACACAAGGCCCGTCTGGTACGCCGTCAATATGGCCTTTGGGTAAAACTTCACGGCACGCCCCCCGCAGTATCCAGCGCGATCCGCGCTGCCCGTGCGGATATTCCGGGGGCGCCGAGCTGATTGCGGATGTTCCTCAACTCCAGCCGTTGCTCGTCAAGAAGAGCCGGGGTCATTAATAGCTTAATGGCGCACTCGGCCAGGCGTGGTCCGGTAGGCTCCTCCCGCACGAATTCCGGGACTATTTCCTTACCAGCTATCAGATTGGGCAGCCCGACGAATTTGGCTCGAATGAGCAGCAAACCGATTTGCCTGCTCAGCCTGGAGACTTTGTAGACTACTATCATGGGAGTTTCGAGAATCGCAGCTTCCAGGGTCACCGTACCGGAAGCGGTCAAGATCAGGTCGCAGGCCCTGATTGCGCTATAGGTGTCGTTGTGCACCACCTGCACCGGCAGTGGCCATCGGGCAGTCCTGCTTTCCATATCGCGCGCATCCAGCGAAGATGCCAGGGGGATTAAGAACCTCGCCGCCGGGAATGACCGCGAAATGATTCGGCCCGCATCCATCAAGATGTCAAACATAAGCTTGAGCTCGCTCCGCCTGCTCCCGGGAAGAAGTCCGACAAGAGGCCCGTTGAACCGGTGATAGAGCCGGTCGCATTGAGTTTTGTCCGGCAAATCGGCCATTATGTCCACCAGCGGGTGGCCGACATAATCGACGTCTATACCATGCGAGGCATAGAAGGCTTTTTCGAACGGCAGGATAACCGCCATTCGGTCTGCAATCCTTCTGATTTTATTTATGCGGCCTTCCCGCCAGGCCCAAACCTGGGGGGTGATATAGTAGAAGACTTTGGCGCCGATTTTTTTGGCAAACTTCCCAAGATGAAGATTGAAATCCGGAAAATCGATCAATACGACCAGCGCGGGGCGCGTTGCGATAAGGTGGGACCTGATCCTTCGCCAGGCTCCATATATGTCACGGATATGAGCGACGATTTCAGTTCCGCCCACAACCGAAATTCTCCGATTATCGACGATGGTCGGAACGCCTGCGGCTTGCATGTGAAGTCCCCCAAGGCAGGAGAGGCGCGTTTGGGGGGCAATAGACCATATTGCGCGGGCAAGATGGGAACCGTGCAGGTCCCCCGAGGCTTCTCCTGCGCTTATGAAGATGTCCAATTCCCGCTCTCCGGGGAAACGCGTCTAGCGCGCATTTGTTCCTCGATCCGGCTCGATATTTCAAGTGCAACGGCAAGAGCCCTGCGCCCCTGTTCGCCATCCACTTCAGGCCGGGAAGCCGTTTTCACAGACCTCAGAAAGGCGCTGATCTCTTCTTCCAGGGAATCCTTCTCGATTATTTCAAATTCTTCCATCGAAACCTGGGGAAAGCCGCCCTCCCCCGACTCGGCTTCCCTGTAGACGGCATACGCGCGTTGCGCGGCATAGTCGATCGAAAAATAGCAATTCTCCTGGAAGACGCGCAGTTTTCTCATGCTCTTGATCGAGATCCTGCTTGCCGTGAGATTGACTACGGCGCCATTGTCAAACTCCATTCGAACGCTCGCGATGTCCGGAAGAGGACTGAGGGCGGAAACGCCGGAAGCATGAACTTCCTTGAGAGGGGCATTGATGATGTTGAGGACGATATCGATGTCGTGAATCATCAGATCGAGTATTACGTCAACTTCCAGACCTCTTTCATTAAAAAGAGCGAGCCGATCGCCTTCGATGAACATAGGGTCGCGCAGGAACGGGCGAACGGCAGTAAATGCGGAGTTGAACCTCTCCAGGTGACCCACCTGTAGAATTGCGCCGCTCCTTTTCGCCGTTGCGATAAGTTCGTCGGCTTCCGCCAGGCTTTTTGTCATCGGTTTTTCGAGAAGAACATGCACCCCCGCTGAGAGGAATGCCTTTGCGATAGCAAAGTGATGGGGCGTGGGCGTAACTATGCTTACAGCATCGACCTTGCCGATGAGATCCCTGTAATCGGTTAAGGCTTGCGTATTGACCTCTTCTGCCACCCTGCGCCCGCGTTGACTGTCTATATCGACTATGAAAACTAGATTGGCCTCAGGCAGCCTGGCATATTTTTGAGCGTGAAAGCGGCCGAGATAGCCGACTCCGACCACGGCTGTCCTTACGGCGTCAGGGCGTGGGCTGCGGACTAAAATGGCTTTTGGGGGTGCCTTTTGTTCTTCTGAATACTCCGCACTTCGCAATCCGTTTTGATCGAGAAGGCTCGATTCCAAGACCGCCAGCGCATCTTTGTCCTGGTGTTCCAGGGGCCGAAATCCCTCATTTTGGACGAGTATCGAAATCCCGGCGGAATCCGCAAGGTCTATCATTTTGTCCCGGTCGAATATCACCGTTTTGCCTGCCTCCAGGACCAGCACCCGTGCGTTGACTCTTTTCATCACCTCAATTGTGTCAGAACCAACCGCGGGGACATCGAAGCGCATGTCCTGCATGGGCTTGCTAACTTTGACGACTACCGCGCCTTTCCCGCAAAGACGCCCTCCGCGCATAATGGTGGCGTCGGTGCCGTCTATTCCTTCAACGGCGAGCACAACCAGGTTTTTCACCACCAGGCACTGCCCGATATCGAGTCTGCCGATCGCCTTGGCAAGGGTCCATCCGAAAGCTATGTCAGCCTGTTCGCGGCGGTTTGCTTTTCGGCGCGTGAGTATACCTTCGGGCGCGAGGAGTTCAGGCAGGAAAATGGTGGAAGGCTGGATGAGTATCCCCTCGGATTCCAGTTCATCTGCGAGCGCCCTCAGAAGAGAGTCGTCTTTTTTATTTCTCAGCCTGCTCAGAAACCGCACCATCCTCCAGTCCGGCCGGATTTTCGAGTACAGCCGGGTCTTGTTTATTCCACCTGCCATGGCGGCATGGGTTATTCCGGCACTCCTGAAAGTCTTTACAAGGCGGTTCAATTGCCCGAGTTTAAGCAAATGGAATTCGTCGACGTATTTGGAAAGCCCCGGATCGGTTTCGCCGTCGAAGCCCACTGCAAAGACCCGGACCGAAGCCTGGCGCGCCGCATTGGCAAACAGAAGCGGAAATTGCCCGCTGCCCGCAATAAGTCCTACTTCTCTAATCCTGTCGTCCGCACTCTGCGCATTGTTCAAAGACATTATCTGGTTAAGCCTCGATGGGAACTAAATGCCACGAACTCGATAAGTTTTTCTACTTCAGGCAGAGGCTCAATCTCCTCGCGAACTTTTTGAACCGCCTCTTTCAAGGTTAGGCCTGAGCGAAAGAATATCCTGTAGAATTTCTTGATCGCCCGGATAGATTTTTCGGAAAACCCGTTGCGCTTGAGGCCGATGAGGTTGGCGCCGTAAAGTTTGGCGCCTTGGGCGCCGGTGGCGAGCATATAGGGAGCAATGTCCATGCGCACTGCTGAAAACCCTCCTATACAACTGTATTCCCCCACTCTTACGAACTGATGAACAGCCACAATCCCGCCGATTACAGCAAACTCCCTCACTTCCACATGCCCCCCCAGGGTAACCGCATTTGCCAATAAAACGCCGTCTCCGATCTGGCAGTCGTGGGCAACATGGGCATAGGCCATTACAAAGACCCCGTTACCGATCCGGGTTATTCCCTCACCTCTGGCAGTGCCGCGGTGAATCGTCACATTTTCGCGAATTATATTGTTATTTCCGATAATTACCCTTGTTTCCTCACCTGCGTATGTGATGTCCTGCGGTGAAAGACCTAACGAAACAAAGGGGTATATGCGATTGTTTTCGCCTATTGTCGTTTTGCCTTCTATTACTATATGCGGCCCCACCACGGTTGCCGAACCAATGCTAACATCCGGGCCGATAATGCTGTATGCCCCGACCGTAACGTCTTCGGCAAGTTCAGCTTTGGGGGAAATTATTGCAGTCGGGTGAATCGGCATCTTTTCTCCACTGTCTTTGAAACAGGATCTTCGGCCGCGCGCAAACCTTTCTAGTCCCCTTTAGTCTCCACTGAGCTCATATCGATGTTTGCCATCAGTTCAGCCTCGGCCACCAGCACATCATCCACAAAAGCTTCGCCCAGCATTTTGAAAAAACCGCTGCGCTGTTTCTGAAGTTTGACTTTCATGACAAGTTGGTCTCCGGGTCGCACGGGTTTGCGGAAACGGACTTTGTCCAAACCCGCAAAATAAAAAGTCTTGTGCCTATACTGGGGAAATACCGTGAAAACAAGAATGCCGCCGGTCTGGGCCATGGCTTCCAAGATGAGGACGCCGGGCATAATAGGATCGTTTGGAAAATGTCCCTGGAAAAAGGGCTCGTTAGCTGAGACGTTCTTGACCCCCACTATCGTATCCGAGGTCCATTCGACGATTCTATCCACGAAGAGGAACGGATAGCGGTGCGGAATGACTTCTCTAATCTGAATTATGTCCATCATCCTTTTTCAGTGCCTCCTCGATTCTGTGCATCCTTTCGTCAAGTCGTTTCAATGCTTCCCTGAGCCTGGGCAGCCGCTGTATATTAGCGTAAGTTCTGAGCCACTCATCATGGGGGACGCCAGGGAAGCTGCCTGCAATGATCTGGTCGGCCTTGACGGAACGATGAATTGCAGCGGTCGCGGCGACTTTTACTCTGTCTCCAATCTCAAGGTGTCCCGCTACCCCGACCTGTCCGGCCAGGACCACGTGATTTCCAAGCCGCGTGCTGCCCGAAATGCCCACCTGCGCGACCAGAAGACTATCCTCGCCCACTACGACATTGTGTGCAATCATGACAAGGTTATCGATTTTTGTGCCGCGCTTTATCCAGGTTCTGCCAAAAGTTGCCCGATCGACCGTAGCATTGGCGCCGATCTCCACGTCATCGTCGATCTGCACTATGCCGGTCTGGGGAATTTTTACATGCCTGCCCTCTTCGTCCTGGGCGTATCCATATCCATCCGCGCCTATTACAGCACCCGCGTGGATAATAACCCGGTTTCCGATGATGCACCCATCGAGGATGCAAGCCCTGGGGTCTATCAGACACCCCTCGCCTATTCGGACATGTTTGCCAAGGTAAGCGCCAGGACCTATTCTCGTGCCGGCGCCAATCTGCGAATTGTCTCCAATATGCGAAAGCGCACCTGCCGAAACTCCCTCACCGAACAACACACCCTCGCCGATAAACGCGGTCTCATGTATTCCGGCTGCCTCTGCCGAATCGGGCAGAAACAACTGGGCCGCCTTAGCCAAAGCCAGGTAGGGATTGCTGGTGATCAGAAGATTGCATTCCAGTTCCCGAAATTCCGAAGACACAAGCAGCGCCGATGCCCTGCATCCTGAGAGCAGATGACGATAGCGGGAATCAACCAGAAAGCTCAGTTGCCCGGAGGTTGCGCTCTCAAGCGCCCCTATGCCGGTGACATGCAAGTCAGGGTCCCCCTTGACCTCCGCATCCAGCAGCCGGCTGAGTTCGCCAAGCGAGAAAGATTCCCTGTACCTTAAATTATTATTCGTACCGGTTTCCATCTGCCAAAATAGACCACTTAGAGGGAAAATGACCGATAAATCCGGCGTATGTCCGGCTTCTGCACTATCTCCGCAAGAAATCGCCTCAGCCCGGCATTAAAAGGGCGGGACCCGGTCCCGCCTTCTACACGAAATCGGCCTCGATAGCGCTCGATCATTTAACGCGATTTGTCCAGTTCAGAGGCGATCCGCTTGGTCAGATCATCCTTATCATTGCCTGTGAAATACAGAACGCCCTTTTCAATAATAAAGTCATAATTCCCTTCTTTGCCGATCTTGTTCGCCACCTCGCGCACTTTCTTGAGAATAGGCGCCCTGGCGGCACTTGCCTCCTCATTGAGCTTACTGCTCGATTCGGAGCGGATCTTCTGCAACTCCGCGTACATTTCGCTTAATTCTTTCTCCTTGTTGGTCCTGGCCTTTACGTCCATTCCGTCTTTCTTCTTCTCGTATTCATCCTTGGCCGTCACAAAAGCGCGCCCCTTCTGCTCCAGCGCGCTGCTCAAATTGTCCTCCTCTTTTTTCATCTCCTCGAGAAACTTCTTACCCGTATCTGATTGCATTATGGCCGCCTGCAGATCAAAAAAACCAATCTTCAGCCCACCACCGGCTGCAACCGCGTTCACAGAAAAGGCCAGGGTAATGCCCGCCACTACCAAGACAAATCCAAAAAATCTCTTCATTTTTTTTCGACTCCTTAAAAAAATGCTCCGGCAGAAAACTGAAACTGATAAGGGTGGTCGCCATAACGTTGGTCAAGCACGTACCCAAACTCGATCCGAAGCGGTCCGAACGGTGAATTCCATCGGATACCTGGGCCAACGTCTGTCCTGAAAGCCGAAGGATCTATATTCTGACCCTCCGGAAATGCATTGCCGGCATCGAAGAACACCAGTCCCCGCACGCCATACTTTTCCACTAGAGGGAAAAGGACTTCAAAGTTGGTGACCGCGTACTTGTCGCCACCATACACCAGGCCGTTAGGATCCAATGGTCCAACCTGGCCGAACTGCCAGCCGCGAAGTGAATTTATTCCTCCGAGGAAATAGCGCTCATAGAGAGGAAACCCATCCATGCCTCCAGGCGCATGCTCAAACCCGACCTCAGCACGCACGTGCCCGACGAATTTCCAAAAAAGCGGATAATAAAGGCCCACATGGTACTCTTGCTTAAAAAGATCGTAGTCGCCGCCAAAATCTTTAGAGTCGTACTCCACAGATGCGCCCAAATACATGCCTTTGGTGGGTAGAAATGGATGGTCGGTGGTATTTCGTTCGAACGCAAGGCCAAACCCGCTCTTGACCTCGTAGTGGAGATTCCTCAGAAAAAAGGGATCGACCGCAGCAACCGCATCCAGGTTATCCATTTTTGCGGCTTCCCAGGTGTAGAACGCGGTCACATTGCTGTACAGGCCAATAGGATATCCGACACGCAATTTGAAGCCGATCGAGTCCTTTGTAAAATCCTGATATGCCCGGATCCAGTCGTATATGTCAATTCCACCCGTCAACGGAGTTCCTAAAATATATGGCCTGTTATAACTCAGTATGTAACGTGAGGCCAGTTGACCAAGGTACGCCTTGAGGGAGACGGAATCGCCTGTTCCATCGAGATTTTTCTGCTGTATCTGGCCTGTCACAAAAGCGCCGTCCTCAGAAGAGTAACCGCCGCCAAAGCTTATCGTACCGGTCTGCTTTTCTTTTACTTTTACATTCAGATCCATCACATCCTTTTGTGGCGTATCGACCGGTACAATATCGACCGTCTCAAAGAAGTCAAGCTTCTTGAGCCTCATCAAGCTATCATTTATTTTCTTCGCGTTGTAAACATCGCCTTCAAATACCTTTAACTCGCGCCGAATGACGTTGTCTCTCGTTTTCGTATTACCCGTAACAAAGATCTGACCAATCCGCACCTTCTCCTTCATAGTGACATGGAAAGTGACTTCGGACACATGTTTTGAAACATCGCGTTGGATTCGAGGGTCAACATCAACCCGCGCGTAGCCCTCGTTCATGTAAACCATCTTTACCAGGTCCATGTCGTGGCGGACTTTTTCTCGGCTGAAATAGTCCTCGTGTTTGAGCGCGAGTCTTTTAATGATCGTGTTTTCGTAACCATCTATAAGATCTCCAGTCATCTTGACTGATGTCACTTTATATCTGGCGTTTTCCTCGACGGTTATGCTTATGTGAAATCCGTCATCTTTGAGAGCGATAGTAGGCGAGCTAACTTTAGCATCCATATATCCTTCGTCATGGTAATATGCAGTTATCCTTTCGAGATCGGTATCAAGAATGTCTTTTTGGAGAATCCCCCTGTCAGTTACAAGCGAAAGGATGCTCTTGACTTTTGTTTGCATCACTCCTCGTAGTTTGCGTGCTGTAATACTAGTGTTGCCTACAAATTCTATCGTTTTTATATAAACTTTATTTTTTTCCTGAATGTTGAAGGTTACGACTGCTTTGTGGGGGTCTTTTGGAAAATCAATCGCAGATGCAACTTCAGCATCGTAATAGCCTTTTTGCTGATAGAGCTTGAGTATCTTCTGAACATCGTCGCTGACAACGCTACGCTGCAAAATTGCATACGGTTTTGTGACAATTGCAGCCAGGAGGTCCTTTTCCTTTATCTTCTTTTGGCCATTCACTTTGACTTCCTGGACGATCGGGTTTTCCTGTACGACAAACGTCAGGATCTTTCCGGCAGGGGAGTCGCTGACTTCAGCGTCCACTTTTTCGAAAAAGCCCAGCTTGTAAATAGCCCGAATATCTTCACTCACCTGCTCAGGCTTGAGTAATTCACCTTTCTTGCTCTTGGCCTCGCGTTTTATCGCCTCAGCCTCGATACGGTCATTCCCTCTGACTTTCACATCCGCGATCAATGCCTTCGAAAGTACATGGACGCTAATCTGCTGCACAATTTTCCCAATGGCCAAAGCCAGGTTTTCGGCCCCCTTTTCTTCGGCTAAAAGGACGACCGGCTTTTTGCTGCCCGACACATCCACCAGCGTGGCGTCGATACTGATGGTATTGCCGATCTGGTTTAAGCTGCCAAATACCGCATAAGCAACCCCCAGCCTGCTCCCGATCGACCGCGCCTGTGCTTCGGAACTGACTGAGCCTCCCGCTGCTTTTTGAACCTCCTGTGGATCGCTCAGTTTTATGCCTTCCCGAGCACCGAGCCGGGTGAAAACCTCATCTATGGATTTCTGTGTTTTGACGACATCTTGCTGGCCATGCATTACGAAAGGCAAGACGGCGACTTTGGGCATTTGGTCGTCAGACCACGCTGGATGAAGGGCCAGCACAAAGAAAACAAAAAACAATATAACCCCCCCCACTTTTTTCCTGCCCGTCATGACCTACAACCCCCCCTAATGCAGGTTCCCTTCAAAGCCAAACCCGAAGCCGCGCGCGCCTGAATCCACTTAAAGTTTAGACAACCGCCGCTCTCGTGCTCCATCTAATACCACCTTCTCCACACAAGCCCAACAAATTTTTTCGATGTTCCCAACCTCGCTTCAGACCCGTTGAAAATCATATTGAAGCTGTCGAGCATACCTCAGATCGACCCCGTTCCTCTTCCAGATGAGCGTCCTTAAGGCGTAAGACCCGGTGCATCATCGAGGCGAGCTCCTGGTTGTGCGTAACGATTACCATGGTCAAACCGAGCGTTTCATTGAGCGAAACCAAAAGTTCGTGAAGAGTGCGCCCCGTACGGCTGTCGAGATTTCCGCTCGGCTCGTCGGCCAAAAATAATTTCGGGCGAAGCGAAAGCGCCCTGGCAACTGCAACTCTTTGCTGCTCTCCGCCGGACAACTCTCCAACTCGGTGTTTGAGCCTGGCGGACAAACCGAGCCTGTCGAGCAGCTCTTCGGCCCCGGACTTGGCCTCCACCCTCGCAAGACCGGCGATCAAACCTGGCATCATCACATTCTCAAGCGCATTGAACTCCGGCAGCAGGTAATGAAACTGAAACACAAACCCGATGTTGCGATTGCGGAAATTGGCCAGCTCCCGCTCGCCCCTCAGAAATACATCCTCTCCACTGTAGAGGACCTTTCCTCCGGTCGGTTTTTCCAGGGTGCCAAGTATATTGAGCAGGGTGGATTTGCCCGCGCCCGAACTCCCCACGATCGCGACCCTTTCCCCCCTTCGGATCACAAGATCGAGATCTTTGAAAAGCTCGATGGAATTGATTCCGCTTCCGAATGTCATCGAAAGTCCCAAAGTGTTGACTTCGATGCTCCCCCTGACGTCATTCATATCTTAAGGCTTCCGCCGGATCGAGCCCGGCAGCCTTGCGCGACGGGTAAAGAGTCGCGATCAGGCTTATGCAGATTGCCGCAAAGGCAATAGCCGCCAAATCCAAAGCTTCCATTTTAACCGGGAGGTTCGAAATATGATAAACGTCCTTGGGCAGCTCGATGAATTTGTACCTCTTGAGCAGACCGCACAAAGTGTAGCCGCCCAGAATGCCCAGGCCTGTCCCGCAAATGCCTATGAGGAAACCCTCCAGGACGAAAATCTTCCTTATGCTGGTCGTGGTGGCCCCCATGGCCTTGAGAATCGCTATGTCGCGGCCCTTTTCCATTACCAGCATGGTCAGGGAACTAACGATGTTGAAGGACGCCACCAGAATTATCAGCGTGAGAATTACAAACATTACCACCTTTTCCAGCTTGAGGGCCGAAAAGAAGTTGCTGTTCATCTTGATCCAGTCGCTAATATAGAAAGGAGACCCAAGGCGCTTTTTCAACGCTTCGGCAATTTCGCCCGCCTTGTAGATGTCCTGGACCCTGACCTCAATGCCTGTGACCGAGTCGCCTATACCCAGGAACTGCTGGGCGACGGGCACGTCCACATACGCAAGCGTATTATCGTACTCGTACATCCCGGACTGTATTATTCCGACTACTTCGAAAAGCCCGCTTTTCGGCGTCTGCCCCATGGGCGTCAACCGGCCTGCCGGCGATATGACCGTCAAATATTCCCCAACCCTGATTCCGAGATTATTGGCCAGCTCAACACCCAGGATTATGCCGGGATAAGTGCGTACCGGGGTCTCGTGTGAAGACTGGGCCAGGTCGGCGAGGTTTCCCCGGATCAGGTTTTCCTGGAGTTTTATAACTTTGGATGCGGAAAGCGGGTCGATTCCCCGCAGAACAGCCCCGGCGCTCCTGCCCGCAGTCATCATAACCGGCGCGTATATGAACGGTGTTGACCCCACAACACCCTTTTCTTTGTCGATTTCTTCCATCAATTCTCTGTAATTCAAAATCGCACCGGCATAGCTGGTGATATTTACATGAGAGGTGATGCCCAGGATACGGCCGCGAAGGTCTTCATGAAATCCGTTCATTACCGCCAAAACAACGATGAGCGCCGTCACCCCCACCCCCACCCCGGCAATCGAAATGAAAGTGATCAGGGACACGAATGTCTGCCTTCGCTTGGCCAGCAGGTACCGTATGCTTATGAAAAATTCAAAGCCCATGATATCTCTTATTGGCTCTTTTTTTCCGGTCTCATGTGAGGAAAAAGAATAACATCCCTGATAGAAGCTGAATCCGTAAAGAGCATTACCAACCTGTCTATGCCTATCCCCTCCCCGGCTGCCGGAGGCATCCCGTATTCGAGCGCCCTGATATAGTCATCATCCATCTGGTGGGCTTCCTCGTCGCCCGCCTGAAACGCAGCCAACTGACGATCGAACCTCTTACGCTGCTCCCTGGGATCGTTGAGTTCCGAAAACGCATTGGCCATCTCGCGAGCCGCAATAAACAGCTCGAATCGGTCAACGAATTCCGGATCAGCCTCCGTTTGTCTGGAAAGAGGCGATACCTCGAGCGGATAGCGGTAGATAAAGGTCGGCTGGATCAACCTTGGCTCGACCACCAGATCGAAGATCTTGGTCAGCAGCTTCCCATGGCCTTCAAAACGTTCAATACCGATGCCCAAAGACTTTGCATAAACCACAGCTTCATCGAAGTTGTTCACAACCCCCGGAGGCACCTCTCCGATACCGGTGAGCGATTCGAGGAAACTGTAACGCGCCCAGGGCGCCGAGAGGTCGATAACGCTGCCCTGGTATTCAAGGCACATTGCGCCCTCGTTTACCTCCTGGGCGATCTCACGGAAAAGCTCTTCACTCAGTCCCATCAGGTCTTCATAAGTAGCGTAGGCCTGGTAGAACTCGAGCATGGTGAATTCCGGATTGTGCTGAGTTGAAACACCTTCATTGCGGAAATTGCGGTTCAGCTCGAAAACCCTCTCGAACCCGCCGACCAGAAGCCTCTTAAGGTAGAGTTCGGGCGCTATCCGAAGGTAGAGATCCATGTTCAAAGCATTGTGACGTGTTTTGAAGGGCTTTGCTGTCGCCCCTCCCGCAATGGCCTGCATCATGGGAGTCTCGACTTCAAGAAACCCCCGCCCCGTAAAAAACCGCCTGATCGTGGATATTATCTGAGCCCTCTTGCGGAAAGTCTCCCTCACCTCCTCGTTTACGATCAGGTCCACGTATCGCTGCCGATATCGAAGCTCGATGTCTTTGAGACCATGATATTTTTCGGGCAGCGGCCGCAGGTTCTTCGCAAGCAGCACGAGCCCTTTTATGAGAAGCGTTAATTCATCTGTTTTCGTCTTGAAAAGCGGCCCGCAAACACGGATTATGTCCCCGATGTCCAGCTTTTTGGCTAGCGAGTAGCTCTCTTTTCCGATCTGGTTCTGCTGAAAGTATATCTGAATTTTTGCATCCGCATCGGCGATATGCATGAAAGTCGATTTGCCAAACGAGCGGATCGAAAGGACCCGCCCTGCAATCGTATAGGCCGTTTGATCCGATTCCAGCTCTTCAGCCGTCTTCCCGCCGGCGGCCAACAGGTCCTTTATCTTTTCGGGAACGCTATAGGCGTTGGGATAGAGGGCTATATTCTGCCGTTCTAATTCAGCGGCTTTCTCCAGCCGCTCCCGAACCACAATGTTCAAATCTTCCATTACCCGAAGACCTTCTAAAAATAACCGGTTCCCGTCCGGTGAAGTTTTTCCCGGTTTTTCACCCCGCCCCTTGTCTACACCACCTCGCGACGAGGGGAGTGCTTTTCTATTCAATGTCCGCTGTCATTTATCCAATGCTTGGCTCTCGCCGGGTAGGGAGCGTGAGACGTTAGATGATTTAGCCCGCTGCGTCAAGGGGGTTATCTTTTTGCCTGTCTTTGCGGGCTGTTGACCACCGTCGAGTGACAATGGATGACATCCCGTTTCGGATTTCGCAGGGGTCCTGATGGACGTCAGGGTTGCTTCCTACGGGCCTGTTCCTCTTTACCCGCCCTGCTTTTCACCATCTTGGAAACGGAAAACGCCACTATCAGAAGGCCCAATATCATGGGGACCCAATCTGGTTGTGGTTGAGCAAGCAACCTGAATATCCCGTATCCAAGGATCACGATGCCTCCTATTAAGCTGAGCCATTGCATTGATCGACCCATGATTTCACCTCCCTAATGATGCTAAAACCCGGCGAGCCGGCCACATGCCCCTATTAGACTCGAAATGGCCGGGCATAGTTTACGATTCGCAGCGATTTTAGGCTGAATACGCAAAATAAAAAAGAGCCTCGTCAGCAGAAACACTCAAACCGGTTCGCAACCTTAACCGGGCTGCGGAGCTTGCTCCAAACACAGGCCCAATACAGCGCATTATCGGCCTTGATGAATCCGGGGTCAAGGGTCCGGAGCCGGAAGCTCCCGACTCAAAGCCCGTGACGTGTGGCCTGAACAAAACAGTAACGACTCCTCAATTCTGATATCCCGCATCTGTCGGTGAACAGGCAAAACTGAACCGTGAAAGTTTATTGACAACCGTGTCAACAAATCAATAATAAGAGGATAGCGCGCCTGTAGCTCAGTTGGATAGAGCAACGGACTTCTAATCCGTAGGTCGAGCGTTCGAGTCGCCCCAGGCGCGCCACTTTACAAACTTTGTGCGGGTAAAGTGTGCGTGAATTACCTCAAAGTCTCCAATTTTTTAACAGCCTCTTTGGTGCTTCCGCGAAGGCTCTGGAGATATAAATCGGTGGTAGTCGCCCGTTCGTGTCCGAGTAAAGCCTGAATATCGCTCAAAGCCACTCCTAAATTATCCAGTTTCGAAGCTCCATAATGCCGTAGGGCGTGGTACATAAAGGGTTTAACGCCAGCGTCCCGGCAAAGGTTCGGCAAAAACTTATCCCGATAATCAAAAGATTTTTCGGTTTTAGGGTTGGGAAAAACATAAATAGATGTCCGGGGTGTGCGGGCTAGAATTTCCCGCAAAACCTCATTCATCGGCACCCTGATTTCTTTCAGGTCGGAGTTTTTGGCCTTTCGGGTGTAAAGGGAAACGTAATCCTCATGGACATCTTCCCATTTAAGGTTGTTAACCGAGCGCACCCGGCCCATGCTGTGGATAACCGCTAAAAGGTATCTCCGTTGTTCGGGGTTGGCCAGCTCCAAGACCAGCTTAATATCCTCCTCTGACGGAATGTAGGATTTTTTCGGGGTTTCAGGAAAGCGGTCAATGCCGCTCGCCGGATTGGATTTTATCCAGCCCCGCTTTAAAGCGTGGTTAAAAAGCGCCTTAATCATTCTTAAATGCTTGTTGGCTTTGGCTTTGGAAACTCTGGCTACTTCGTTGAGATAGAGTTCCACATCATCGCGGTTAACTTTTTTCTTTTGTCCCCAGCGATTGATTAAGATTTTAAAGAGCGATTTGTTTTCGGTGAAATGCGATTTACTTCTTTTCAGTTCCAGATCCTCGGCTCGGCTTTCGCACAAGGCTATAAAACCCGTATTTGTCGGTAGTTTTTCTTTTGCCTCGGCTTCGGCTATTTCGGCTTCTATTTTGGTCAGGAAGCCGCTCTCCGCCCAGACCCTCTTGCCCTTCACCCAAATTTCGGCTCTCCATTTGTCGCGGAACTTCCAGACTGCCATTTATCACCTCCTCTAATCGGGATTTTTCAAAGCGGACGCATTTGCCAATCTTAATGCCTCCCAATAGTTCGCGGTTATGATACACGAACCATTGGCTGACTTTAAGAATTCTGGCAACATCTTGGGGAGTGAGGAATTCCATTATTTTCTTACTTCTTCCCATTCCAATTTCTCAGCAAATCTCTTTGCAACTGTTTCACTGAAATGGAGAAATTCTAAAGCAAGACCAACTGCTATTTCGTTTTTTCGATTTTCCCAAGTGAAACGTTCAATCTCGATTTTGCTTGCTTGTCAATCGGCGTTGAAAACTGACCCACTTTAGGCGTCGAAAATTGACCCACCCCATGTAAGTCAACTTGTTTAAAACACATCCTTGAGCCAGAGGT
>Ga0208820_1000289_pt1 | contig 44990 bp, 46 predicted proteins | sample June2015DPH_16_5_FD_184713 | JGI IMG/M metagenome (GOLD analysis project Ga0208820, IMG submission 184713) | Peatland microbial communities from SPRUCE experiment site at the Marcell Experimental Forest, Minnesota, USA - June2015DPH_16_40... | ecosystem: Environmental > Terrestrial > Soil >...
GGGCGCCGGCGCGCCAGGCCGCTTCAATCAGATGGGTGTTGATCAAAATGCTGCGCAGGCACTCGACGCGAAAGCGCTCGATGAAGCCCATGCCGCCCATGTCGGCGGCCATGTTATAAACCTCGGCGGCGCCTTCGACGGCTCGCACGGCGTTCTTCCGCTCGCTCAGGTCCATCGACAGGCATTCCACGCCGGGGACACGCTGATACCATTCCGGCAGCGGCTTGCGGTCGATCGCGCGGATCCGCATGTAGCCCAGTTCGTGAAAGTACCGGGCGAGTGCACCGGCGATGAAGCCGCCAGCTCCCGCGATGACGATCAGATCGTCGCGGCCGATCTTGCGGTCGATGCGTATCTCGGAGTTTTCTTTCACGACGGATGATTCTCGTCGAACGGCAGAGCGCGGACCAGCGATCTGCGGCTCATGGCCAGCGCCAGATCTGGCTCTTATGGATTAACGATAAAGTAACCGCTTGTTATTGTAGCCAGGGGCGCCGCTTCTGTCAATCCTGTCGTCAGGTCTTATTAGTGTGGAGTCTGTCCGACTCCTGCAAACCGGAATAGTCCCAGCCCGGTTCGCGCTGGCGGCTTGGGCTGCTCGGCGATGCCGAGGAAGCTGGCGACCATCTGCCGCACTTGCTTGCACAGCGGGAGCCGCTCATCGAGAAACTGGCCGTTTCCGTACGCCTCGTGCAACTCACTCGAGTAATCCCCAATCGTCGCCGAAACCGGGCGGCCCAGGACGCACTCCAAATCACTGATGGAGCGTGTCACCCCCTTCGACAACCGGTTGAGAATCAATTGAATCCGTCCGCCCGTGATTCCCGGCTCGAGAAGCTTGTTTAAGACGCGGCCGGCCTCGTACAGCGATGGAATCTCCGGCGTGGTGACGACAAACAACTCACTCAGCTCTTCCGTCAGGTTGAGAGAGACCCCGTTGAGGCGTCCGAGATCCACCACGATGTAGCCGTAAAGCGCTCGCGCGAACCTCAGGACGTGACGAACCCGCTCGCCGTTGAGCGGATCGTCAAACCGCATCGCGCCGGGCGCCTGCAAAACATCAACCCCATTGGACGTGTTGCACACCAGGTTGCTCCAAAAGGAGGCATCCAGCCGGTGCAAGTTGATGGACGCCTCCGCGGTCGTGTAGTCGGAATGGACGTCCATCAAGAACGACGCCGAAGAGGAACTGGTGTCGAGATCGATCAGCAACACCTTCTTTTGGGTCTGCCGCCGCAGCTCGATGGCCCAATGGCACGCGAGGATGGTTGCGCCTACCCCGCCTTTGGCGCCGAGGAAGCCCACCACGGCAGCCATCTGAGCCTCCGCTGGCCCGGAGGCATTGTGCCGCCTCAACATGGCGTACTGCAGGGCACGAGCCAGCGATTCGGCCGTCAGTGTGCCCTTCGCAAGGCAGTCCTGGGCGCCCCGCTCTACGGCAGCCATGGCCGTCGATTCGCTGTCAAGCCCCGTGAGCGCCACGATAGGCAGTCCCGACGCGTGGCGTTGGACGGTCAACAACGTGTCCAGCCCGTGCGAGTCCGCCAAGCCCAGATCGATCAGCGCCACATCGAATCTCCGCTGCGCCAGCGCGTTTAAGGCTGCCACCAGGCAGTCGGCGGTGTGCACGCGAAACAAGCTGTTTGCGGCGTCCGCCAGCATCTCCTGCACCAATCGTGCATCGCCGAGACTATTTCCAAGAAGCAGAACCTTGCACTCTTGCATAACCTATTCCTTCTTCGCTATATCGGTATGTATCCTCCGCTCCTTCAGGCTGTCGATGGATCGGCCCCGGTCACGGCAGTCGCATCAAAAACCCACATAAATCCTGGCTGCTCAAGCGGACGTACGATTCAGGCGCCCCTCCCGGGAAAGCGCCGGTTCGGGCGGCGTCACTCTCCGCAAAGGAACCGTCCGCAGTTGGTGCTCCTAACGAGTCCGCGATACTACCCTGTATATCCCACACAAACTGGTTACAATGCCCCTGTCTTGCAGTGGCGCGCGGTTTGCTCTCCCGCGCGGCGCTTCCAAAGCTGGTTGTCGCTTGCTGAAACCACCGGACAAGCTCCACGCCCTCGGCTTCCAGAAACAGAGCGAGAAGTTGGGCCGGGTACAACATCTCGTTTCGTCCGTCGCCCCGGATTTTATAGGTTCCTCCCGATGTGCAATAGGGCTTGTGCGAGCCGGACGGAATCTCGATTCGATAAAACGGCTTTTCGGCACAGTTCTCCACGAAGATCGAAACTGACACCGGCGGCACGCACTGGTTCGCCTTGGCCAGAATCTCCAGCCTTTCCCTATCTCCGACCGCGCACCCGATTAATGCGGTTTTCTGTCCGCCGTTTCCATGCCTGGTCCGGCTAACGCCAATCAGGATGGCTCCGCCCGTGGCCGAATTGGCAAAGCTAACCAAATCGTCGCTCACCAACCCCGAGATCGAAGTCTTGAAATCCACGTCGAAGTTTCCTTTTCGACTTAGGAGTCGATTTGCGCGATCGGAGATCGTCTGAAACTGACCAAACTCAACCTCCGCCCAGTCCGGGTTGCCAGCAGACAACGACCTGCCATCGACCTGAACCATTACATTCTCGCTGGTCATGGTCCTACCAGTTAGGATAGGGTTATTAGTCGTGCAGCGCACCCCAAGTTGCTTCTGATGTTTCCCCAATTCCAGCACCGGAAAAGCTCTTAGGCTTCTTTCGAAGGTACTGGCTCCCCAAGCGTAAGTGCCTGTCAGATCGCGGCTCTGAAACGCATCCGAGCTGGTCCCAGAGGCCACTCCGTCAGGGAGCGGTTGGCGCGGGTTATCGCGACGCCGGCCCTAACCCGCCGGAGCGTGGTACAGTTTGCTGAAGATGCAGCCACTCTATGAAGCAATCGGCGCCGCGCGGGTTTTCGACCTGGCCCAGCCCTACTTTCCCGGGATGCCGCATCACCCCTCGCATCCTCCGTTCCTGTTTGGGCTGGTGAAGCAGCACGGCGATTACGTTGGGCCCGCGGGAAACAGTTCCGCCGCGGATGCGCTCGCGCTGGGAAGCCACGTGGGCACCCACATCGACGCCCTGTGCCATTTTTCCTGCGGCGGCAAGCTGTTCGGCGGCATCGAGGCCGCGCCCGCCCAGTCGTGCCAGCAGGGCTTAAGCACGCACGCAATCGACACGGTCGCGCCGATGGTTCGCCGCGGCGTCCTGCTCGACATCGCAGGCCACCAGGGAGTGGATGCGCTGCCGGCGGATTTCGAAATCACGCCCGGGCATCTGGAAGAGACCGCGCGCGCGCGAGGAATCGGCGTCGAGCGCGGCGACGTGGTGTTGCTCCGCACCGGTTGGGCGCGCTATTTCCACGACGCGGCGAAATTCGTGTCCGAAGTGCGCGGTCCGGGCCCGGCCAGAGCCGGTGCGGAGTGGTTAAGCCGGCACGGCGTCTTCGCCGCCGGATCGGACACGCTGGCTTTCGAGAAAGTGCCGGACGCTGGAATGCCGGTGCATGTCCACCTGCTGGTGGAAAGCGGCATCCATATCCTCGAGTGCCTGAACCTGGAAGAGCTGGCCGCCGCGGGTCTGTGGACGTTTCTGCTGGTGGCCGCCCCGCTGAAGATCCGCGGCGCCACCGGCGCCCCCGTGCGCCCGCTGGCAATCGTTTGGTAGGAAAAGGAGGGAAAAGGTCTTCGGTTTCCGCCGCGGCTACTCCACGGGAATCTCGAAATAGAACAGCTCTTTGCCGGAGCGCGCTTCCGTCAATCCGCTGAGGTAAATGGTCGCGCCGTTTTGCAACTGGGTCTCGAAATACAGGAAGCCGCTGGCTGTCAGGCCCGGCGCCACCATCTGCGCCGCCAGCGCGCGGCCCTCGATCTCCGGCGCGGCCAGCGGGTTTTTCTTCTTGATGGGTATCGGCATCGGTGGGGCAGTGCCCAGGTCGGGCCGGTGAGGAGGGCGCGCATACTTGACGTCTCCCGACGGAGTCGCAGTCACGCGGCTGCCGTGCGGGCCGACGTATTCGGCAGTCATCTGGTCCAGCCGGATGCTCTCGCGACTGTCATTCTGGATCACCACCAGCACCGGCAACACGCCATAGTCGTAAGGCACCAGCCTGCCGAACGCGGCCCTCACCTTGTCGCCCGCGACATAGGTTTCCGCGCCGATGGTCACCTGACCGACGGTCTGGCGATGCGCCATACTGGCTGCGGCGGGCGCATGGAAAGCTTGCTCCTTGTCCGCCGCGAGCGCCACAGTTATACTCATTAAAAGAGCCAAACGTTTGAAAACAAAAGGCATTTATTCCCTCTATCGAGTTTGCCAGGCGTTTGCGCTTCCCGTCCTCCTATTGTATTTCCTATTCCGCGGCGTGCGCAGCCGCGGCTACTGGGCGAGTTTGCCGCAACGCTTCGGTTTTCTTCCCGGCTCACTTACTCAGACCGGTCCCGGCGCCATCTGGTTCCACGCGGTTTCCGTGGGCGAGGTTTTGAGTTCGATCGAGTTCCTCCGACGCATGCGCGCCGGGTTCCCGCAGACGCGGCTGTTCGTTTCCACCGGCACCATCGCCGGTCAAGCTGCCGCGCAGGACAAACTGAGGGAGCTGGCCGACGGCGTTTTTTACGCGCCGGTGGATTTGGTGTTCGCGGTCCGCCGCGTGTTGCGCCGGCTGAACCCGTCGCTGGTGATCGTCGCCGAAACCGAGATCTGGCCCAATTTCTTCCGAGAGGTGAAGCGCAGCGGCGCCGCGCTCGCCATCGTCAATGCGCGCATTTCCGATCGCGCCTACCCTCGCTACCGGCGGCTGGCCTGGTTCTTCCGCGCCGTGCTGCCGGCGGCGGATGCCGTCCTCGCCCAGACCGACGAGATCGGCCAGCGCTATCTCTCGCTCGGCGCGCAGCCGGCCGCGGTGCGCACTGCCGGCAATTTCAAGTATGATTTCGATGCCCGTCCCGCGGCGCCGGAATCGCCGGTGATGGTGTTGCTCGAGCGTCTCGGCCCCCAACACGTCTGGATCGCCGCCAGCACAGTGCCTCCAGCCGCCGGCGACGCCGATGAAGACGCGGCGGTGATCGAAGCTTATCGCGCCGTGGCCGCGCGCCACAGCGGCCTGCTACTGATCTGGGCGCCGCGCAAGCCGGAGCACTTCGCCGTGGCGGCGGAGAAGCTGGCACGGGCGGGCATCCCGTTCGTTCGCCGTTCTCGCCTGGACGCGGAATCGCTCAGCGCTCTGCCGGGCGTGCTGCTGCTCGACAGCATTGGCGAACTATCCGGCTTGTTTGCCGCCGCGCACGTCGTTTTCATGGGCGGCACGCTGGCGGCGCGCGGCGGCCACAACATTCTGGAGCCGGCGCTGTTCGCCAAGCCGGTCGTCACGGGCCCGCACATGGAGAACTTTCACGCCATTGCCGATGATTTCCGCGCAGCCGGCGCCTCGGTCGAAATCGCGCGGCCGGAAGAATTGGGCGACGCTGTTTCGCGGCTGCTCTCGGATTCCGAATCGCGCGCTCGCATCGGCCGCCTGGCGCTCGAGTGCGCGGAAGCCCACCGTGGCGCCAGCGCCGGCGCCGTCGCTTCGATGCGCCAACTGTACGATACCCACCTGCCCCGCCATCGCCGCGCGCAGCCGTGGCACGCACTGGGTCTGCCGCTCGCGCGCGTTTGGGAATTGGCCGGGGCTGGCAGGTCGGGGACCTGCCCCACTAAGCTGGGTGTTCCCGTGATCAGCGTGGGCAACCTCAGCATGGGTGGCACGGGCAAAACGCCATGCGTGCTGCACCTCGCCGGATTGCTTCGCGCCGCCGGCCACACGCCCGCTATCCTTACCCGCGGCTACGGCCGCCACGCGCTGGCGGGCGATCTGGCGGTCGCGCCCGGCGCTCCAGTGAGCATCGAGGAGTCCGGCGACGAGCCGCAGATCTTCATCCGTTCCGGCCTGGCTGCCGTCGGCATCGGCGCCGACCGTGCCCGCGCCGCCGCGCTTCTCCTCGCTCGTTTCCCAGCCGACGTTTTCCTGCTCGACGATGGCTTCCAGCACACGCGCCTGGCGCGCGACCTCGACATCGTTCTGATCGATGCTCTGGATCCCTTCGGCGGCGGCTATGTTTTCCCGCTCGGCCGCCTGCGCGAGCCGGTTTCGAGTCTCTCGCGCGCCGGCGCCATCGTCATCACCCGCAGCCAGTTTTCCGATCTGGCGAGGGCGATCGAAAACGCCGTGCGCGAAGCCAACCCGCATGCACCGATTTTCTGCGCCGGCATCGAGCCGGAAGCCTGGGTGGATGCGGCCACCGGCGCCAGCCATCCGATCGACCGGCCTCCGTTTGGAGCCGCCGGCTGCTTCTCCGGCTTGGGCAATCCGCAATCGTTCCGGCGCACCCTGGAGCGGCTCGGCATGCGGCCCGCCGCATGGTTCGAATTCGACGACCACCACCGCTATCGCGCGCGCGAGCTTCGCTCGATGGCGCACCAGGCCGGCGCCGCGCGCGCAACCGCGCTGGTTACCACCCAGAAAGACGCCGTCAATCTCTGCGCCGGTTTCCGAGAAGCTATCGCGCCGCTCGAGATCTACTGGCTGAAGGTGCGGATGACGATTGACCGCGAAGCGGAGTTCCTGAGTTTGGTAACGGCGGCGTTGGCGGTGAGGCGGTGACGGCGCCGGTCGATCACCTCAGCGCTGCGAAGAACCGCCTCTTCCCGACACCAGACATGTGAATGATGCTTCCCAGAGTGCCTCTCGGAAGTGGTCTCGATCCATGAACGGGGACGGGAACTGTGTGCGGATGTCCATCTTTCACCATCATGTGGTGGCTGCCCTCTACCCGGTCGAGTCGAAAGCCAAGCTGGCTCAATGCCCTGACGGCATCTTTGCCTGAAACCGTTGGGTCGGAGGACATCAAGATAGCCCGACGAGCCGTTTCAGTTCCGCCAGTTTTGGAGCGGCGAGAGGGATTCTCTTTCGATTTGCCTCCATCGACTTGATGTAGCCGCGGATCATCTCGGCCGTATTGTCGAGCGCTGCTGCCTCCGTTTCGCCGAAGCTGGACATCCGGTGCAGCTCCTTCACGTAGGTTACGAAGGCCGCGGCGTCCCGGTCATACTCCATGTCGATAGTTACTACCTTACTGGTCGCCAGCGGATGGCGCTTGTAAGCATAAGGATCCGGCGTCTTGAGAAATCTCTGCGAAGCCTTGTCTTCGGCTACCTTGCGAGATCGGTTGTAGACGCGGATCATCGGAGCCTCGACAACGGAGGCCACGAATGAGCCATCCTTCTGAGGGAGGCTAATCACCTGGAACTGTCGTCCGGTCTTGGGCTCGACTCTGGGCTTGACCGGAAACTCCGGACGCAAATGGGGGAAGGGTAAGTGGTGGGCCAAGCTCTCGGGGACGGGATTCGTCAAGCGCAGGCGCAGCATGACTTCTATTTTAGGACACCGCCAGATTCGCGGGCGAGTAGGCCGATGCGGTGACGCCGCGCCTTACGCGCCCTGCCTGCCGATCATGCCTAACAGCGCGTTGATCAGGACGGCGGCCATGCCGACTGGGATAGCGATCTTCCAACCGATGTTCATCAACTGGTCATAGCGGAAACGCGGGAAGGTGCCGCGAAACCAGATCAGCAGATAAATGATCGAGGAGACCTTGAAGAGGAACCAGAACAGGCCGATGACGGCGTGGTTCACCACCGGCACCGCGAACAGAGCACCGAGCAGCAGGAGTGTCAGCGCTACCAGCACCAGAAATATGCGGTGCGGCGGATAGGGCATGCGTTTCACCATGGGAAAGGTCATCGCGCCGGAGCCGATGAACAGCACCACCGGGAACATCACGTTGAACGGCATTTCAAGCCACGCCACGTTGGGGAACGGCCGCAGCCAGCCGCCCAGGAACAGCGTCACGGCTACGCCGGAAACCACCAGCAGGTTGGCGTATTCGGCAAGAAAATAGAGCGCCCAGCGAAAGCCGCTGTATTCGGTGTGGAAACCCGCCACCAATTCCGATTCAGCTTCCGGCAGGTCAAACGGCGCGCGGTTGGTTTCCGCGGTGGCGGAGACGATGTAAACCGCGAACGGCACGATCATGAAGCCGTAGTTGGCGAAAATGCCCCACACGCCGTGCTCCAGTTGCGCCCGGACGATGCCTTGCATGCTGAGCGTGCCGGAGACCATAACTGCCGAAAGCAGCGCGAACGACAGCGCCACTTCGTAACTCACCAGTTGCGCCGCACTCCGCAGCGCGCCCAGCAGCGAATAGTGGCTGTTGGAAGCCCAGCCGCCGAGAATGATGCCCAGGATGCCCACCGCGGAGGTGGCTGCGATCACCAGCAAACCGACGTTGACGTCCGCCACGTAAAGGTTGTGCGCCAGCGGCAGCATGGCGATTGCGGTGAGCCCGGTGACGGTGGGAATCATGGGAGCGAACCAGAAGATGCCGCGATCGGCGCCAGTGGGAATGATGTCTTCCTTGAGCACCAGCTTCAAGGCGTCGGCGATGGGTTGCAAAAGGCCGTGCGGTCCTACGCGCATGGGTCCGAGGCGCACCTGGAAATCGGCCAGCACTTTCCGTTCGACCAGCGTCAGGTAGCCGGCGATCAGCGGAACCAGCGCGACGATGGCCAGCGTCAGCACCACCGGCATGAACAACGGGTTGGAGAAGATTGCCTGCATAGCGTCCTTACCGCAACAGCGAAGTCTGCGCCAGCCGCAGGAACGGCTCCGGGTAAATGCCGATGGCCAGGGTGAAGAAGCCGCTGACGCCCAGCGCCAGGCGCAACCCGAGGCTGGTGGCCAGCGGAGCCTTCTCGGTCTCCTCGCGCGTGAACATGCTGCGCACAATCTTGAAGTAGTAGTAAATCGCCACCGCGACGTACAGCGTGGCGATGACGGCCAGCGCGTAGTGGCCGGTCTGGATCAGCGCCAGGAAAATATAATACTTGCCGAGGAAGCCGGCGGTAGGCGGAATGCCGGCCAGCGACAACAGGAAAATCAGCATCAACACGGCGTGGCCGGGGCTCTTATGCATCAGGCCGGCGATATCGTCCAGGTCCTCGCCGATAATGTTCTTCCGACGCAGCGACACGACCACCAGAAAGGCGCCCAGGTTCATGAAGCTGTACACCATCACGTAGACCGCAATACCGGTGATGCCGGTCTCATTGCCGGCCACCAGTCCGAGCAGCATATAACCGGCGTGCGAAATCGAACTGTAGGCGAGCAGGCGCTTGATATTGGTCTGGTTGATGGCGGCCAAGTTGCCGATGGTGAGCGTGGCCACCGCAACCAGCGCCAGCAGCGGCTCCCAAGCCGCGCGCGAGGCCGCCAGCGGGCCCATGAAAATGCGCACCAGGAAGGCGATGGAAGCGGCTTTGGAAGCCACCGAAAGATACGCCGTCACCGTGGTGGGCGCGCCTTCGTAGGCATCCGGCGCCCACATGTGGAAGGGCGCGGCGGCAATTTTAAAGAGCAGCCCCGCGGCCGTGGTGGCCATCGCCAGATACACGATCGGGTCCCACGCGGGCATCGCGGAGAGCCGGTTCGCGATGTCGGCCAGCTTGGTGGATCCGGTCAGTCCGTACATCACCGAGAAACCGTACACCAGCAGGCCGGTTGAAAACGCGCCCAGAAGCAGGTACTTCATGGCCGCCTCGTTGGAGCGCTTATCGGTGCGCAGGAAGCCGACCATCACGTAGAAGCACAGCGCCATCAGCTCCAGTCCGATGAACAGCGTCACCAGGTCCGAGCCGGTGGCGAGGAAATACATGCCGCATTGAGCGAACAGCACCAGGCTGTAATATTCGCCGTGATGCTCGCCCGCGATCTCGAGATACTTGTACGACACCACCGCGACGATCACCGCCGCGATGAGGAAGATCCAGTTGAAGAAAATGCCGAAGCCATCCACCGTGACCGAGCCGCCGAATCCGGAAATCAATCCGTCCGGCCCCAGGTGCATCTGCTGTTTCACCAGGCCCAGGCCGGCGAAGACTTCCGCCGCCAGCACGCCGAACACCAGCCTCTTCCGATGCTGCGGACCGCCGAAGAGGAAATCCTCGAAGGCGTCGAAGAGCAGAATGGCGCAACCGAACAGAGCCAGTTGCACGGCCGGAATGATGGTGAGGTAATCGGTGGAAGTGAAGAACTGGCTGAACGGGTTCACCGGACACCTCCATTGCGCGCCAGGATGGCTGGAGGGTTGACAGGCGGAAGCGCCTGTCCCACCTTGCTGCGGGCGAGTGGGGCAGGCGCCTTCGCCTGCCAACCGGCCTGCTGCTGGGCGTCAAAATACCCCGGCCGCACGCGCTCCACTATTTGCGTCACGGGTTGGCGCAGCACGTCGAAAAACGGTTTGGGATAAACGCCGATCCAGATCGCCCACGCGATCAGCGGCAGGAACAAGGCCACTTCGCGCAGGTTCAGATCATGGAGAACCAGATTCTTCGCGTTGGTGATCTGGCCCAGCATGGTGCGCTGGTAAAGCCACAGCAGGTACGCCGCGCCAAGAATCACGCCGGTTACCGCGAACGCCGCCCAGATGCGGTTGGCTTCAAACGCGCCCTGCAAAATGGTGAACTCGCCGACGAACCCGTTGAGCAGCGGCAGCCCCGCCGAGCTGAGCATGGCGATGGCGAAGATGGTCGCGAAGCGCGGCATCACGTGCGCCAGGCCGCCGTATTCCTTGATCTCGCGCGTGTGCCGGCGCTCGTAGATCACGCCGATCACGAGGAAGAGCATGCCGGTCGAAATGCCGTGGTTGATCTGCTGCAACACGCTGCCGGCGATTCCGTTCGGGTTCAGCGAGAAAATCCCCAGCGTGCAGAAACCCAGGTGGCTGACCGAAGAATACGCCACCAGCTTCTTCCAATCCTGCTGCATCAGGCTCACCAGCGCGCCGTAAACAATGCCGATGATAGAGAGCACCGCCAGAATCTGCACGATGGTTTGATCGATCGACGCTCCGGGCAGCAGCGGCAGCGAAAAGCGGAGGAAGCCGTAAGTCCCCATCTTCAACAGCACCGCCGCCAGGATCACCGAGCCGGCTGTGGGCGCCTCCACGTGCGCATCCGGCAGCCAGGTGTGGAACGGGAACATCGGCACCTTGATGGCGAAGCCCAGGAAGAATGCCCAGAACACCCACTGCTGCAAGTGGAGCGGCAGGTTGAGCTTCATCAGCTCCGCGATTTCAAAGGTGTAGAACCCGAACTGCGCGTAGTGCTGGAAGTAGAGCGTCAGAATGCCCAGCAGCATCAGCACCGAGCCGGCCAGCGTGTACAGGAAGAACTTGATGGCGGCGTACAGCTTGCGCGGGCCGCCCCAGATGCCGATGATGAAGTACATCGGCACCAGCACCAGCTCCCAGAAAACGTAGAACAGGAAGAAATCTAGCGAAATGAAGACGCCGATCATGCCCGTCTGCAACAGCAGGAACATGGCATAGTATTCCTTAGCGCGGTCCTCGATGGCGGACCAGGAACACAGCGTGGCGATGAAGCCCATCAACGTGGTGAGCATCACCAGCAACAGGCTGATGCCGTCCATCCCGAGGTGATAGTGCGCGCCCAAGGACGGAATCCAGTCGAAGTGCTCCTCGAACTGGAAGCCGGCGATGTTTTTGTCGAAACGGAATACCAGCGGCAGGGAGACCAGGAAGCCGGCCAGGCTGGTCAGGTTGGCCCAAATGCGGATGAGGCCCCGGTTCGAAGCAGGCAGGAAGAGTAACACCGCGAGGCCGGCCAGCGGGGTGAGAAGAACGATGCTGAGGATGTGCTGGTCCATAGCTTACCTCGCGACGTAATACCCCAAGAACGCCAGCACCCCGACCACCACGAACAGCGCGTAAGTCTGCACCCGGCCGCTCTCCAGCAGGCACGCCGGATAAGAAAGCAGCTTGACGGAAAACGAGGTGAAGCGCACCGCGCCATCGACAATCCAGGTGTCCCACCACATGGAGAGCGTCGCGCTCGCGCGCGTCAGCCAGCCCGCGCCATTGACGCCGCCATCTACAATCGTGCGGTCGAACTCCGCCATGGCGCTGCCGCCGCCCTTGCCCAGACCGTTGACGAAAAGGAAATCGTAGATCTCGTCCACGTACCATTTGTTGTAGAGAACCGTGTGCAGCGGGCGGAAGCGCGTCATTATGCGATCAGGAATGTCCGCACGCTTCGAATAAAGATAATAGGCCAGCGAAATTCCGCCGGCGGCCACGGCCACGGATAGAATCATGAGCGACCATTCGGTGGATGCGGGATGCTCACTCTCGGAGCCGGCCAACGCAAACATCGGCTCCAGCCAGCGCGGAAACGCGCGGAAGCCTTCGCCGAAAATCGACCACAGCTTGGGCACGCCGAGCCAGCCCGCCAGCACGCTGCCCGCCGCCAGGGCGATCAGCGGCCAGGTCATCGCCGCCGGCGACTCGTGAACGTGCGCCGCCACCTCCGGCTTCACGCGCGACTGGCCGTAGAACGTCATGTTCATCAGCCGCCACATGTAGAACGCCGTCATCGCCGCCGTCACCAGTCCCACCAGCCACAGCACCGTCGAGCCTTTGGGCGAACTGAACGCCTGCCACAGAATTTCGTCCTTGGAAAAGAACCCGGCCAGACCCGGGATGCCGGCGATCGCCACCGAGCCCACCCACATGGTCCAGTGCGTCACGGGGATCTTCTTCTTCAAAGCGCCCATGTAGCGCATATCCTGCTCGCCGCTCATGGCGTGGATCACCGAGCCCGAACCAAGGAAGAGCAGGGCCTTGAAGAACGCGTGCGTGAACAGGTGGAAGATGGCCACCCAATACGCGCCCACGCCGAGCGCCAGAAACATATAGCCGAGCTGGCTGACCGTCGAGTACGCCAGCACGCGTTTGATATCGTTCTGCACCAGCGCGATGGTAGCGGCAAAAATCGCCGTGAAAGCGCCGATCGCGGCAACCCACATGCCCGCCACCGGCGTCAACTGGAACAGCGCCGAAGACCGCGCCACCATGTACACGCCCGCCGTCACCATGGTGGCCGCATGGATCAAAGCCGAGACCGGCGTGGGACCTTCCATGGCGTCCGGCAACCAGACGTACAGTGGAACCTGCGCCGATTTGCCGGTGGCGCCGAAAAACATCAGCAGCGCCATCGCCGTCAGCACGCCGTAACCGGCTTCCACGGGAAATTGCCCGCTGCGCAGCGCGGCGTTGACGTCGGTGAACCGCACCGTGCCCAGCACCGAAAGCATCAGCAGCATGCCGAGCACGAAGCCGGTGTCACCCACGCGGTTGACGATGAACGCTTTCTTGCCGGCGTCCGCCGCCGATTTCTTGTGGAAGTAAAAGCCGATCAGCAGGTAACTGCACAGCCCCACGCCTTCCCAACCGACAAACAGCAGCGTGTAGTTGTTGGCCAGCACCAGCATCAGCATGAAGAAGATGAACAGGTTGAAATATCCGAAAAAGCGATAAAACCCGTTGTCGTGCGCCATGTAACCGGTGGCATAGACGTGAATCAGGAAGCCGACGCCGGTCACCACCAGGATCATCACCGAGCTCAGCGGGTCGAGCAGAAATCCCCAATCCACCTGGAAAGTGGCGAGGTGGCCGTTGGCCATGTGGAACGGCATGGCGGCAATCCAGGTGAACTGAATCACCTGGTGCAACCGGGTGGGGAGATGGGCGAGCTGCCAGACCGCGCCGGCGGAAAAGATGAAGGAGACCAGCACCATGCCGGGGCAGATGAAGCGGATGAGATTTTGCAAGGGGCCCGGATGGTGATGGCCGTGGGAGTTGGCAGGCGGAGCGCCTGCCCCACTTTGTTCGACGCCCGGCGCCACCGCTACGTCGGATGGCGGCTGCGGATCGAGCAGCTTGCCCACGAGCAGCATCAGCAGCGCGCCGGCCAGCGGGAACAGCGGAATCATCCAGATCAGGTCGAGAAAATTCACGGCTTTCCTACCACGTAAAATCTCCTACCACTTCAGCAAATCGATTTCGTCGGCCTGCACCGTTTCCTTGTTGCGGAACAGCGCGATCAGGATGCCCAGCCCGACGGCCGCTTCGGCGACCGCGTCCGTAATGACGAAAATGGCGAAAACCTGGCCGCCCACGTTGTGCCAGGCATGCGAAAACGCGATCAGGTTGATGTTCACCGCGTTGAGGATCAGCTCGATCGACATCAGAATCACGACGATGTTGCGGCGCGTCAGCACGCCGATGGTCCCGATGAGCAGCAGTGCCGCGCTCAACGCCAGGTAATGAACCGTCGTCACCGGATGCATCGTCAGATCCTCTTCTTGGCCATGATCACCGAGCCCACCACCGCCACCAGCAACACTAGCGACGCAATCTCAAATGGCAGCAGGTATTCGGAGAACAGCGAATCGGCTAGCGCCTCGGTGTTGCCGGTGGCAACCGGTACAGCGCCAGCAGCTTCGGCGATGTGGAACGACGCCGCGCCGCGATGGAAGAAATAGCCGAGTTCCGCTGCCACCGCTGCTACCGCAGCCAGCGCCACCGGCCATTGCCGGTTGTATTCGCGAACCTTTGCCGCGTCATCCAGGTTCACCAGCATGATGACGAACAGGAACAGCACCATGATGCCGCCCACGTAGAGCACAATCTGCACCGCGAACAGGAACTCCGCCGCTTGCAGCAAGTACAGCCCGGCCACGCCGAGCAGCGAAACAATCAGCGAAATGGCGCTGTGCACGGCATTGCGCCGGGTGATGGTGAGGATTCCGCCGCCCAGCACCAGCACCGCGAAACTGTAAAACAAGACCGTATCTAACATTTGTATTGCGTCGGCTTTGGCCCTTCCTCGAGCATCTGGCGGTCCCAGATCATGCCCTCGCGGGTGTAGCTGGCCAGCTCGAAATCCTGCGTCAGCTCGAGCGCGTCCACCGGGCAGGCGTCTTCGCAGAGGCCGCAGAACATGCAGCGCGAGAGGTCATAGGTGAAATCGGTCAGGTCCTTGCGCTTGGTCTGCTCATTGCGCTCGCTGGTCACCACGATCAGGTTCTCCGGGCATGCCAGCGCGCACAGGTTGCAGGATATGCACAGTGTTTCGCCATTCTCCGGGTTGTTATTCAGCCGCGGTGCACCGCGATACCGCTCGGCCACTTTGGGCCGCTCGGCCGGGTACTGTTCGGTGTAGATGTATTTTGGATTCTGATTCCGGAACGTAACCATCAGTCCCTGAAACAGGTCCACCAAAAAGATTTTCTTCAGAAGCCCGATCATAACTCCTACTGACAACCCACCTGTTTCTCGGCCCCAGACCCCGGCGGCACATCAAAGGGCTGGCTCGCTAGCTCTGTTCTCCGGCTCGTGTCAGCGCGGCCCTCCTTCGTATTTATGCTCCCATCGTCGGGCCACGTCTGCACAACGAGTCGCGCCCGCGCACCCGGCTTCAAGTGAAAGAGCGAAAAATCATCAAGGTAAACAACGACAGTTTTTTCCGTATGCGGTTCAAGCCGCGTGGTCATGCTGGGACTGATGGCTCCCACTATGACACCGCACTGAGTTGTTGCTGGCGCCCAATCCCACCCGCTGCCCGCTAGTCTCTGCAGTCCAACACCCCCGAAACACAATCTTAGGGCCATGCCATCGTCGTAACCGCAATATGGAAGAATGAGCGGCTTGCCGGTGGAGTTATGTAAGGTCACTTTCAGCCGGACCACATCCGGGCGGTCGACCGACTCAACCGTCGCACTTGGCGCCTTTTCAGCATCCTGCTGCGGGGTTGCCATCGCAGTGCAGCTCGGCAGCACCAGCAGCAGGAAACCTACAAAGGGATTGAGCGCTCCCCTCACCGGTCTACCTCGCCCAGCACGATATCCAAGGTGCCGATCACGGCTACGATGTCCGCAATCAGCGCGCCGCGCACCATTTTGTCCAGCGCCTGCAGATTGACGTACGAAGGCGGCCGCACGCGCACCCGGTAGGGCTGCGTGGAGCCGTCGCTCACCACGTAATATCCCAGCTCTCCCTTGGGCGCTTCGATCGACACATACGCTTCGCCCACCGGCGGCTTGATCACTTTGCCCACTTTGCCCAGGATCGGCCCGGCCGGGATCGCTTCCACCGCCTGCTCCATGATCCGCACCGATTGCCGCATTTCCTGCATGCGCACGATGTACCGGTCGTAAGTGTCGCCGTTTTCCCGCGTGGGAATCTCGAAATCGTATTTCTCGTAACCCGAATACGGTTGCGCTTTGCGCAAATCCCATTTCACGCCCGCCGCGCGCAGCACCGGCCCGGTGACGCCATATTCCTTGCAATCGTCTCCGTTGAGGATGCCAACGCCCTTCAGCCGACCCGCCCAAATGCGGTTGTTGGTGAGCAGCTCTTCGTACTCGTCCACCTTCGGCGGGAACATCTTGCAGAATTCCTTGACGTCCCGCTCAAAGCCTTCGTAGGTTTCGTATTGCAGGCCGCCGATGCGGAAGGCGTGCGTGGTGAGCCGCGCGCCGCAATACTGCTCGAAAATCTTCAGCGCTTCTTCCCGCTCGCGGAAGCAGTAAAACACCGGCGTGATGGCGCCGATATCGAGCGCGTGGGTGCCCAGCCATAGCAGATGGCTCGCTATCCGGTTCAGTTCGGTGAGGATCACGCGCACCACTTGCGCGCGCGGCGGCGCTTCCACGTTCAGCAGCTTTTCCACCGCCAGGCAATAGCCCAGGCCGTTGGAGATGGCCGCCACGTAATCCATCCGGTCGACATACGGGTTGAACTGCGCATAGGTGCGATTCTCGGCGATTTTCTCCACCCCGCGGTGCAGATAGCCGATCACGCAATCCGTGCCGAGAATCTTCTCGCCATCGAGCTTGAGGATCACCCTCAGCACGCCATGCGTGGACGGGTGCTGCGGCCCCATGTTGAGGACCAGTTCGGTCGAGTCCAGGAAGGTGTCCGGCATGTCTCTACTGGCCGCTTTCGATGCCCAGGTTCTCCTGCACCCAGCGCACGTCCTGCTGCAGGATGCCGTAGTCCTTGCGCAGAGGGTAACCCTGCCAGTCTTCCGGCATCAGGATGCGCCGCAGGTCCGGGTGGCCGGCGAAGCGGATGCCGAACATATCGAACACCTCGCGCTCCAGCCAATTGGCCGTCAGGTGCACGCCGGTAGCGGTGCGCGGCTCGAATCCATCCACGATTTGGGTCTTGATACGGATGCGCTGGTTGTGCGGAAAACTATAGACGATGTAGACCAGGTCGAAGCGTTCGGCTCGCTTCGGCCAGTCCACCGCCGTGATGTCCACCAGGTAATCGAAGTCGGCTTCCAGCTTCAGGTATTCGAGCACCGGCACGGCGGATTCCGGCTTGGTGAGCACGAAATCCTGCCCAAGATATGTCGAGGCGGCGAGAACGCCGTCGCCGAACCGCGCCTTCACCTCGCGGGCCAGGTCGCTGTCCCAGGGAGTGGCAGCCATGGTGGCGGGCGGCTTGGGCGGCGCGGCGGGTTTAGGAGGCGCCGGCTTGGCGGCGTCGGCGGCTGGTTTGGCCGGCGGTTTTGCGCCTTCTCCGGCGGGCGGAGAAGGCACCTCCGAGCCCCCAGGCTTCTGCTCGTCAGCCATTGGATCTCCTATGAAGATTCAACACTTATCATCCCACTCGGACGAGTGTCAAATTGCGTAACAAGTTCGTGGCGCGGGCATTTGCGGCTTGTGGCGCGGCTTGCCCGTGCACCATCCGGGACTGTCCAGTCTGCTGAGTCGAGAGATTCGTCTCGACTCTTCTTCCTGGAGGATTCGCCGCGGTTACGGTCCAAGAAGTCGAGATGGCTGTCGACTCAGCAGGCCGGACGGCCTGCGCCACGGCCCAAGGCAGAAAAAAGAGTGTGTCTGGTTGCCGCGGGTACGGTGCGAAAGATCCGCCCGCGTTCGGGCGGCTGCGAAAGTCACGATTCCGAGGACTACTGCCGCACCGTCCCGAGACCCTTTGGTACAATACATACCAAACCCTGGTGCGCTGGGGGCATTGATAATTTCTATCCCGCCCATCCAGGATTTGAGTGGAAACCGGTGTACCGCGTTGTAATGGGACGCCCTGCCGGGCCGCGCAGCGGACGCCTATGGATTTCGATCAGCTCCATACTTTCCTGGAGATCGTCAGGCTGAAGAGTTTCTCCAAGGCGGCGCAGACGTGTTACCGCACGCAGCCGGCTATCAGCGCACAGGTGCGGCAACTCGAGCAGGAGCTGCGGGCGGACCTGTTCGAGCGCTTCGGCAGCCGAATTTCACTCACCACGGCGGGCCGCATCTTCGCCGGGCACGCCGAACAGATGCTGGAGTTGCGACGGCGCGCGCAGGACACCATCGCGGAGCTCGAGACCAACCCTCGAGGCGAACTCGTGATCGCGGCCAACGAGGCCACCTGCATCTATATTCTGCCCACCGTTTTTTCGGTTTACCGGGAGTTGTTCCCCGCCGTCCAGTTGCAGGTGGACCGCTCTTACGCCACGCGCGTGGTGGAAGCCGTGGCGGAAAATTCGGCCGATTTCGGGCTAACGCAACTTCCGGTCGATGAGAAGAGATTGCAGGTGGTGGATATTCACAAGGACGAGATCTGCGCCATCGTCCCCGCCGGGCATCCGCTGGCGGACAGGAAGACGGTCGAGGCGCAGGACGTTGCGGAGTTTTACCTATTGCTGCCCAAGCAGGGAAAAACCCGCACGCGGCTTAACCAGTGGCTGGAACCGGTGGAAGAACGCATCCGCATCTCGATGGAGCTGGATTCGACCGAGATGATGAAGCGCTTCGTGATCGCGGGGCTGGGCGTGAGCTTTCTGGTGGCTTCCAACTGCCGGGAAGAAGTGGCGGCCGGCAAACTGTCCGCCATCAGTCTGGCTCCCGAGCCGATGGTGCGGAGGCTGGGCTTGATCTACCGGCGGGACAAGGCGCTCTCGAAAGCGGCACTGGGATTTATCCAGGTTGTCATGGAGAAGGTGGGCGGAGTGCCGGCCAAAGCGCGCGTGCCGAAGGTGGTGGCGTGATGAAGTGCAGGCATTGCCGCAAGGCGCTGGCCGAAGAGGATGCAGCGTGCCCGCATTGCGGGGCTCCCAATCCGGCGGCGAAGGGCATGTATCAGAGTTCCACGGTGCTGATTTCGGCGGGCGGCGCGGACCTGGTGTACCGGTCGGTGGAAGAAGTGCCCGCCTCCCTGCGGACCAAGCTGCTCGAGTCGACCAACGGATGCAATTCCGGAACCATCCTGATCGCCGACCAGCGTGGGCGGCGCGAAATCAGCAAGGCGATGCGCGCCCTGCCGGGTCCGTCGCGGCAGCGGCTGCTCGATTCGGTGCTCGGCCGGGAAGCCCCGGCGGATTCCTGGCTGACGCCCGCGCGCATGCGCATCATTCTGGGGCTGGTAGCGCTCATGGTGCTGGCCACGCTGGCGCTGGTGTACGCGCACCGCTGGAGGTAAGGGGACAATTCCGCCAATATCGCCATGGGATTCGGAGATTCTCTTGTGACTCGACGAGCGGTGGTATTTGGCGCGGCCGGCCAACTGGGAGTCGAACTGATGCGCGAGTTGCACTCGCGCTACTACGCGACGATTGGCTTTGACCGGGGAGACCTGGACATCACCGATGGCGCGGCGGTGGAAAGCGCGGTAGCAGGGCATGAGGCCGGTGTGGTGTTCAACTGCGCGGCCTATAACCAGGTGGACGTGGCGGAACGCGAGCCGGAGGCGGCATTTCAGGTCAACGCGCTGGCCGTGCGGCACATGGCGCTGGCGTGCCGCCAGGCGGACGCGCGCCTCGTGCAGTTTTCGACCGACTACGTTTTTGACGGATTCGCGCACGTTCCTTATGCCGAAGACGACCATCCGCACCCGTTGAGCGCTTACGCGGTTTCGAAGCTCGCCGGAGAGTTGTACGCCCGGGCATATTTGGATAAGGCGCTGATCGTCCGCACCTCGGGTGTCTATGGGCCCGGCGCCCGCAATACGGCGCGCGGCAATTTCGTGGAAACCATGATGCGTCTGGCCTGCTCCCGGCAGCCCATCCGCGTGGTGCAGGACCACGTGGCATCGCCGACTTTCGCGCCGCTGCTAGCGGCACGCGCCGTCGATCTGGTGGAGCGCGGCCAGACCGGGGTCTTCCACATCGGTGGTGGAGCGCCCATCAGTTGGTTCCAATTCGCGCGCTTGATCTTCCAGGCGGCGGGCATGGACCCGTTGGTGCTGGCCACCAACCATCGCGAGTATCGCACGGCGGCCCGGCGGCCGCAGTATTCGGCGCTTTCCAACGCCAAAATGGAGCGGCTTGGCTTGCAGCCCATGCCGCCCGTGGCGAAGGCGCTCGAAGAGTACTTTGCCGACCGCGGCCGGCCGGCGCGACCAGCCGAGTCCGCTAGCTAGTGGCCCACCAATAGGCGCGTATGTATCGTGGTGCGTCCATCCCCTGGCCTGCACGCCAAGCCGCTAGTGCAACGTGAGCCACGTTCGCCAGATCGTATCGACCAGGGCGTGAGTAGTGGCGGAAGCCATCAGGCTTCGATGCTTCCGATACGCCCAGCCATAAAACCACCCCGCCACCGTCGCCAGAATCACGTAACGCCAGTTCGGAGCCGGCGCATGACGAATGTGGGAGAGTCCGAAAAGAAGCGAAGCGCAAGCTTGGGCCAATTCGCGGGACCGGAATGAGCCTTCCAGCAGATTCTGCAGCAGTCCGCGAAAGAACAACTCCTCGGCTACGGCGATGAAAAGAAAAATGGTCAAGTAGTCGAACGCAAACGCTCGCGCGCCTCGCCAGTGCGAATTCCATGTAATGAAGTGAAGCGCGAAGCCGAGAGGGATCGCAATCACTGTGAACCCGGCCAGAGAGATCAGCGCATCGCGAAAAGTAACTCGCGAAAACTGGAAGTTATACCCTGAGTCGCCGAGACCGCGAATGATGAGGAACGACCAGGATCCAACGGCAGTCAGGAACAGCCGGGACATGAAATCCAGATTCACCGGGACGTTCCAGATCCCGCCGATCTTGCCGAGCAGAACCGGCGTCAAGATCCAGAGCAGAGTCAACACATCCTGCCAGTTCATTCGCTCCGCGTGGCGAACCGGAGCCACGGCAAACAATCCGAAAGGGATTGCCACGAATGCGAACACTCTGGCGCAGGCCCACCAACGAAAATCCCCCGTGCCGGCTGCGTAAATCAGATACGGAAGTAAGAAGACCGCTACGCCGCCGAATGCGCCCAGAGGGCCGCGAACGTGCTGCGACAACCACTGACGCGACACCGCGAAACCCGGCGCCAAACAGAGAATCAGCAGCAGCAATAGACAGGTGTAAATGGCGACAGCCGGCAGCAATCCGATCGGATAGCGCGGGAACTCGATGACTTCGTACCAGGCGAAGAATAGCGCCAGCGCGGCGAAGAGGAGTGCAAAGTGTAGCCATTGGCGTGGGGCAGGCGATTCCGCCCGCCAACTGTTGTTCTGCATGCCGCACCACTCTAGATCGCCAGGTCCGCGAAAAGCAAGGTGCTGAGGTAACGCTCACCGAACGACGGAATGATGGCGATAATCAGCTTGGCCGCGTTTTCCGGCCGGCGCGCCACCTGCACCCCCGCCCACAGCGCGGCGCCGGAAGAAATCCCCACCAGCAGCCCTTCTTCGCGCGCAGCGCGGCGCGCGGTGTCGATGGCGTCCTCGTTCTTCACACGGATGATCTCATCGTAGATTTCGCGATTCAGCACATCCGGAATAAAGCCCGCGCCGATTCCCTGAATCGGATGCGGGCCTTTCGCGCCTCCCGACAAAACGGGCGATGCGTCCGGCTCGACGGCCACGCAGCGGAAACCCGGCTTGCGCGCCTTGAGCGCCTCGCCCACCCCCGTAATCGTTCCGCCGGTCCCCACGCCCGCAATCAAGATATCCGCCTTACCATCGGTATCGTTCCAGATCTCCTCGGCCGTGGTGCGGCGGTGGATGGAGGGGTTGGCCGGGTTCTTGAACTGCTGCGGCATCAGGTAGCGGGAGTCGGTCGCGGCCAGTTCTTCGGCCTTGCGGATAGCGCCGGCCATGCCCTCCGCGCCAGGCGTCAGGATCAACTCCGCACCGTACGCCCGCAGCAACTGGCGGCGCTCCTTGCTCATGGTTTCCGGCATGGTCAGCACGCACTTGTAGCCGCGCGCGGCGCACACCATGGCCAGCGCGATTCCTGTGTTGCCGCTGGTCGGCTCGACCAGGATCGTGTCCGCGTGGATCAGGCCGGCCTGCTCGGCGGCCTCGATCATCGACAGGCCGATGCGGTCCTTCACACTGTGCGCCGGGTTATAGAATTCCAGCTTGGCAACCAGGTCGCCCGCGGCGCCGGCCGCGAGGCGCCGGATGCGCACCAGCGGTGTATGGCCAATCAATTCCGTGACATCGTTGGCGATCCTCATCAGCTCAGTTTCTCCGCCGAAATAATCATGGTAACGCCGCGGCTGAGGACCTGTGCCGCGTCTCTGATAGAATCAAGATACCTTCTGGGCCTCCATGGTCATGCAAGCCGCACCGCTGGTCGACGGCTTCGGCCGCGTTCACGATAATCTACGCATCAGCGTCACCGACCGCTGCAACATCCGCTGCTTTTATTGCATGCCGGAGAGCGGTGTCGAGTACGTCGAACGGCGCGAGATTCTCGATTTCGAAGAGATCGAGCGCTTCGCGCGCATCGCGGTGGGGCTGGGCATGACCAAACTGCGTGTTACCGGCGGCGAGCCGCTGGTGCGGCGCGGCCTGCCGGTGCTGATCCGGCGCCTGGCCGCCATTCCGGGCGTGCGCGACCTGGCCCTCACCACCAACGGCGTGCTGTTGGAGGCGCTGGCAGGGCCGCTTTACGAAGCCGGCCTGCGGCGCCTGAACGTGCACCTGGACACGCTCGACCGCGGCCGCTTCCGCGAGATCGCGCGGCGCGACGATCTGGACAGAGTCTTAGCTGGCCTGGAGGCGGCGCGGCAACTCCGTTTCACCGCCATCAAGTTGAACGTGGTCGCGGTGAAGAACCTGATTGAGCCCGACATCGTGCCACTGGCGCGTTTCGGCCGCGAACGTGGCTTCGAGGTGCGCTACATCGAGTTCATGCCGCTCGACGCGCAGAACTTGTGGGACCGCGGCAAGGTGCTGCTCGCCGATGAGATCATTGGCATGCTTTCGCGCGAGATCGCGCCGCTCCAACCGGTGCCCGACCCCGACCCGCGCGCGCCCGCCACCGAGTACGCCTTCGCCGATGGCATCGGCAAGGTGGGCTTCATCGCCTCCGTCAGCCGTCCGTTCTGCGGCAACTGCAACCGGCTGCGGCTCACCGCCGATGGCAAGCTGCGCTACTGTCTGTTCGCGATCGAGGAAGACGACGTCAAGATGCTGATGCGATCCGGGCAGAGCGACGCGGCGATAGCCGCGCTCATCCGCCAGAACGTGGCGCGCAAGTGGGCCGGCCACGAAATCGACAGCGCCGGGTTTATTCCCCCGCCGCGCCCCATGTACGCCATCGGCGGCTAGAGTAGGCAGGCCATCGCCTTTTGTGGCCTGTCGCTGCGAGATCACCGGCGGCAAGACCGCCGGCGTTACCTCCGCTTATTCGTCCGTGACACATCCGAGAGAGGCACTTTTCACCAAGCGGATATACTTCGCCAGCGTGCCGCGATCCGCCTTGTAGGGTGGCATGGTCCAGTTCTTACGCCTGGCCGATAACTCCTCGTCCGAGAGATCGACGTTGAGCGTATTCTTCGCGGCGTCAATCGTGATGCGATCGTTGCTCCTGACCAGCGCGATTGGGCCGCCCTCCTGGGCCTCGGGTGTGACATGACCGACGATAAATCCGTGAGACCCTCCCGAGAACCGCCCATCCGTGATCAGGGCAACATCTTTGCCCAATCCAGCGCCCACGATTGCCGAAGTGGGTGTGAGCATCTCGGGCATGCCCGGGCCGCCTTTGGGCCCTTCATAGCGAATCACGATGACGTCGCCCTTCTGAATCTCCTTGCGCTCCAGGGCGGCCAGCATCAGTTCCTCGGAATCGTAAACGCGCGCCGGACCGGAGAACTGAAGGCCCTCCTTGCCCGTTATTTTGGCCACCGCACCTTCCGGCGCCAGATTGCCCCGCAGAATCTGAATGTGGCCGACCGGCTTGATCGGCTTCGAGAGCGGATGCACGATTTCCTGTCCGGCCGCCAGGTCCGGCAGATCCTTCAGGTTCTCGGCAACCGTCTTACCGGTCACTGTCAGACAATCTCCTCGCAACGCCCCTCCGGCCAGGAGCATCTTCATCACCGCAGGCAGCCCACCGACGCCGTGCAGATCCTCCATGACATACTTACCACTCGGTTTGAAGTCCGATAACAGCGGAACGCGGTCACTTACCTTCTGGAAGTCATCGATCGACAGCGGCACATTCACCGACCGCGCCATAGCGAGGAGATGGAGCACCGCGTTGGTAGATCCGCCCAGCGCGGAGACCAGCACCATGGCGTTTTCGAAAGCTTCGCGGGTCATGATGTCGCGCGGCTTGATATCCCGTTCCAGAAGATTCTTGATAGCGGCTCCGGCGGCTACGCACTCAGCCAGTTTCAGTGGATCTTCAGCGGGCGTGGAGGAGCTATAGGGGAGTGACATGCCGAGCGCCTCGATAGCCGAGGCCATGGTATTGGCCGTGTACATACCTCCGCACGCGCCGGCGCCGGGACAGGAGTTACGCACAATCTCCTGCCGCTCGGCATCGTCGATGTTACCGGCCAAGTACTCTCCATAACTCTGAAATGCCGAGATGACATCGAGCTTGTCTCCATTGCGGCAGCCGGCCCGAATGGTCCCGCCATAGATCATCAGCGACGGGCGGTTCAGCCGGGCCATCGCCATGATGCAGCCCGGCATGTTCTTGTCGCAGCCCGGAATCGAGATATTCGCGTCATACCACTGAGCGGCCATCACGGTTTCGATGGAATCCGCAATCAGGTCGCGCGACTGCAGGGAGTAACTCATGCCGTCCGTGCCCATCGCGATGCCGTCGCTGACGCCGATGGTGTTGAACCGCATCCCCACCAGGCCAACGGCGGTGAGACCCTCCTTGACCTTTTCGGCCAATTGGAGAAGATGCATGTTGCATGGGTTGCCTTCATACCAGACGCTCGAGATGCCAACCTGCGGCTTACTCATGTCTTCCTCGCGCAGACCGGTGGCGTAGAGCATTGCCTGGGAGGCGCCCTGCGATCTCGGCTGCGTGATGCGAGCGCTGTATTTGTTCAATGGATTGGGCATATTCTAATTATCGGTGACTCGTGCGTTATCTGGATGCCGATTCGATTTAACTACCGGCCTTGGGCTGCCTTTCCATGCGCATGTACTCGACGTCTGAAGTAGCGATCATGCCAGTGTCCATCATCTCCTCGACCTCGGGAATCAGCCGCGCCAGGTTCTCCTCCGTATCCACAATCGTGACCACAATCGGCTGCTCTTTCCGGACCAGGTGATGGCGGTGGATTTCCGCCGTCTCGCCGAACCCCTCCAAGCCGCGAAACACGGTGGCGCCGGCGATCTTCAATTCCAGGCAGCGATTCACGATCGCTTCGTACAAGGGCTTCCCATTATACCGGTCGCCCTCGCCGAAATGCAGACGAAGGAGCTTGGCTTTCTTAACCGTTCGCATGAGAAGGCTCCGCCGCCGGGCGGCTGTGAACCAGGCGAATCACATCCACGTCGGAAAGAACGATGATGCCGTCCTCGATCATCGACTCGATCTCGTTCACAGCCGTGGCCAGCTTCTCTTCCGTGTCCACAACCGAAATCATCACCGGCAGATCGTGCGAGAACCCCAGCCGCCCGCTCTTGTGGGTGTGGCCCTTGGCGCCGTAACCGAGAATGCCGCGGTACACGGTGGCGCCGGCAATGTCCATCAGGCGCAAACGCTTGACGATCGCCTCATAAAGCGGTTCGCCCTGCCACTTATCGGACTCGCCCATGTAGATCCGCATCAACCTCGCGGTGCCTCTCATTTCGGTATGCGGCCCCTTGGGCGGCGATGGGCGTTCCTGGCTGGCGACTTTGACAACCTGGGTGTCCTGGACTTCAATCACGCCGTCGACCACCATGTCGTAGAGGGTCGGCATGAGCTCATCGACTTTCGCGGCGGTCTCGATGAACTCGATGCGGATCGGCAGATATTCGGTGAGTACCTCGATTTTCGTCGTGTGCATCGCCTGGCGGGCGCCGAAACCGGCCATCGCGCGCGTGGCTGTGGCGCCGGACACTCCCTTGTGCAGCAGGAACGTCAGAATGGAATCGCACAGGGAACCGAAGTGGTGCTGGGTGTCCTCGTTGACGAAGATGGTGACCTTCTTGGCGTTGCCCTTCTGCAGCATTCCGACTCCTCAGATCCGTTATCGCCGAACCGCATCAGCTCACGGTCTCCGCAACCAGCGATTTCCGCGCCGCCTCGATGCGCTCCAGGTCCACGCGGAGTTGCGGCGTCCGTTTCTTGCTGCCGCTTCCCACCAGCCGTTCGACCGTGGCCATCAATTCATCCAGGCGCCGCCGGGCTTCCTTCTCCATATCCTTTAGCGCGCCGTTTACGCTCTCTTCCCACTGCGTGGCGAGCCGGCTGAGATTCTGTTCAATCAGATAAGGGACGGTACGCGCGAAATGGCGGCGAACCACGGCCTGAATCGCAAACACCGGCAGAATGGGCGACAGCAGTTCCCAGTTTCTGTCGAACACTCGTCCGATTCGGATATCGGGAGTCCTGGGCTCGACGACGCCGATTTCGGTTTCCGTCGTACGCAGCGGCACGCCGAACCCCCGCATGGTGCTATCCGACAGGCGATCGCGAAATTGTTGCAGCGAACGAAATGTCTGGTTCCGGACTGCGTGCCAGGGCTCCAGGAACGAATCGCGATGGCGGACGGAAAGCGCCGCAAGCTCACCGCGCAAGGCGCCCTCCAGCCACTCCTCGAACGAGCGAAGCATCGCGGCAAGGCTCTTGGTCCACTTCGGAAATTCGATTTCGAAGGCCGCCAGCAGCGTGCGCTCCAGATCGGCCTGGTGCGTCTCGATCCGCTGGCTGACATTTTCCCGCGCTCCAGCCGAGGCATTTTCGACCAGCAGCCGGATCACCGACTTCACATCGTCGAGAGCTTCCTTTTCGCCGAGCATTTGCTGATTGAGCGCCTGCCGCTCCGACTGGACCATTTCAGCCGACTTGAGACTCAGTGCCAGGTAGTCGCTCAATTCGCGCAAGAGCGTGTCCATCTTCCGCGTCAGGATAGACTCGCGCTCTTCGGCGAAGCGCTCCAATGTTCCGCCGGCAAGCTCGGCTTCGAGCGCCTCACGGAAATGCTCAAAGCCGGGCTTCGTCGAATAGCGGAAGACCTGCGGCGTTCCGGGAAAGTTCCTGGAAAGCTGTGCGCGCACATACGCGGTGACTTCCTCGAGCTCCGGTCCGCTGAGGAGATCGGCTTTGGTGAGCAGCACGGCGACCTTCGGCGTGTATTGGTAAAGGCTCTTCAGCAGGTCTATATCGCGCTGCGAAAGGGGCGGATCGACGCTGACCGCCACTAACGCGAGTCCCACATGCGGCAGCCACGCCAGCGAGGCTTGCGTGTTATGAGAAAGGGCGCTGTCGAGACCCGGTGTATCGACGAACTGCAACCCGCGAAATCGCCGCAATTCCGGGAGTTCCACGGTGATCAAACCGACTTCCTTGGCGTTTTCCGGGTTTTCTTTCTCGGAAATGTAGCTGCCGATCCGCTCGAGCGAAACTTCGTGATCGCGGCCATCCCGGTGATGCACGCGCGCCTCTTCGCGATCGCCGTAGCGGATTACCGTGACCGCGGCGGTAACCGGCACGACCCCGACGGGCAGGAAACTGCGTCCCAGAAAATGGTTCAGGAAGCTGCTCTTGCCGGCTTTGAATCGTCCTAGCACGGCAACGCTAATCTCCTCCCCTCCCGCCAATGCGCGGGCGCTGGTGAGAAGGCCGGAAAGCGCGGAAATGTCGTACCGCGCCGCCACTTCCTCCGCCAGATCCACCATCTCCGGTAACGATGAGTTGTCAGGCATGTGTGTGAGTCGCTCGCTGGAATCCGGGAGTGCGGGCCGCGCCATCTACTTCGAAATGAATGTCTGGCGTCCGCGGAATCATGGCCCTTCACGGGTAGGAGCCATCGTTCCCGAGCCGCGCTCGAGACGGTTGGTGGCGGGCTCCATCGCCAAAGGGTTAAAACAGATTATAGCGTCTTCTGTGCCGCTCTGATGTTTACCCCGGCGCGACCGGCGAGTTCGCCCGCGCCGGCATCCCGGGCGAAAGGTGTGTCCGGCTTCATTCAAGCTCCGCGCTATTTCACCACCAGCACGTTCGAGCGCACGGTGCTGGTCAGGTTGTGGGCCGTGCCTCCCCAAATATGGTCGTAGATCCGGGAGTGACCCGTGAAGCCGATTATCAGCAGGTCGATACCATTCTCCCGCACGAAATCGCCAATTACCTTGACTGCATGTCCGGGCACGATGATGGTCTCGAGGTCCACGGAATGCAGTGCCGCGCGCGCGCGGCAGCGGTCGGCAAGCTGCGCGAAGTAACTATCGGCGCGATCTTTCTCTTCGCGAAATTCGTCGATCACCTCGGCGTGGCGCGGAACCTCCTCTTCCACGCAAATCATGCGAAGGCGCGCGCCGAGGCGCGCCGTGAGTTCGACGGCGAAATCGAATGCCTTGCGCGCGCTATCGGAACCGTCGTGTGCAACCAGGATTTGCTCGATCATCTCTAATCTCCCGCGCCGGCGTCTTCAACCATAGTAGCCGCCGGCCGAACGGCCCTCTCCGATTTTGGCAGCAGGTGCTTGGGCATGAACCGGGCGTTGGCAATCGCCGTCGGTATTACGGCGCTCGCGATCACGGTCGCGACCAGGTAGGAGTACTGCGCACTGGTAATGATTTTGTGATTGAGACCGAACAAGGCCGAGATGGTGCCAAACGTCAGCCCCGTGGACATCATCAGAGAGTAGTAAAGCCCCTGGTGACCTTCATGATTGAACGCTCTCACGGTTGGCACCAGTGGGCCCATCTTGCTCACCATCTTGGCTGCGAACAGCGCCAGAAAAGCGAGTGGCGTCGCGACGAGCGCCGGCACCGAGACCAGCGATCCGGCGCGAATGAAATAGAACGGTGTGAGCAACCCGAACGTTAACGTTCGCAGACGTCTAATGAGAACGTGATCCTTGCCAACAGTTCCGGCCAGCACCATCCCGATAATATACGCCGGCAGCACAGCCTCGCTGCCGGCCCAGGCCGCCAGGCCGCCCATCCCGAACAGCAGAAACAGAATGTACTTTGCTTCGATCTCCGAAACGCGGCCCCCGTATTTCTGGAAGAACCACGGAGTGACAAACGGCAGTGCCGCGAATACAACCACACTCGCCACGACGAAGATCAGCGTCCGCACCGTGAACGGGGAAAAAATCAGGCCCAGCGCGATGACGGTTCCCAGGTCGTTCACGAAACAAGCGGCGAGAATGCCTTTGCCGAAATCGGTCCGGTTCAGCCCAAGTTCGAGCATGACCGCATACACGACGGCAACCGAGGTGGTGGATAGCGCGACTCCGGCCAGCCAGCTTGACGGAACGGACCAGCCCAACACGAAGCGCGCCACGGCCGCGGCTCCCAGAAATGGCGAGAAGAAGCCGACCAGTCCGACGACAGTGGCTTCCTTCCACTTCGTGCGGAATATCCCGGGATCCAGTTCGGCCCCCGCGAGAAACGTGAGCACGATGGCTCCCGTTCCAGCCAGAAAACCGACCCACGCCGACTTCACTCCCAGCACCTCGGTGCCGAGCAGGGCGCCGATGACAAGCTGCGCCACCGTGCCAACCACGATCTCGGAAAGCGCCGTCGAGATCCTGAACCAAATCGAAAGCAGCGTGGCGATCAACGCAAGAATCAGCCACAGCGCCGCTTGAAACCAGACCTGTTGCATGACGGTATTCGATGCTCAAGTTTCTGCTGTTCAGGGATTCGGCCTGGAAGCCCCTACAGCGAATTTCGCTATAGGAGTCATTGGCCGCTCGCGAGAGCGGCGGTTTGGCGAACTCCACCGCCTAATTCGAGAATACAGCAAACGACGGGGATGCTGCAATAATGTGGTAATCGGGCCGCCGCGAGAATTGGTGATAATGTCATCTTGAGATATGGCGATGCCGAGCGACGCCACTAATAGAGCAACGAGGCAACAATGGCGCGACCTCGGCTTCTTTTACGACCGTGACGACCAGGCCAGAGTTTGGAGGCTGACAGGCTCTCGCGCCGGCCTGCTGCGTTTTCGGGACGCCCTTCTGGAATATGCCGCCGACCGCCGCAACACACCAAAGGGGGAACATGAGCACTACGGTCCAAACATGTACCTTGAAATTATGACCTGGCAAGAAGCCGGATTCGATGGCCACGCAATTCGCGGTCCGCTCAAAGACTTGGCGCGGCTGGCGAAACTTGTCGAAGCCAAGCTCGCCCAAGCGCATCCAGGCTCGTCCGTCTGAATCCAGGAGGAGTTCGCAGCCGATAGCCCGTATGCTCTGGCCCTCGATCTACGGGAAGACGGGTTCGACCCCGCGACGGCAGACCCCCTTCTACCGGCCGAAGAATCCTCTCATCCAGTCAGGTAGCGCACGCTCGCTGGATGCTCCGCTTACTCCGCGTCCTCGTCGTACGCTACTTGCAGCCATCGCTTGACCTCGGCGTCGATCTGGTCGAGCGACTCGATGCCGATGCGGTGCGTGATGCGGTCTTTCTTCTCATAGCCGCCGGTTTCGATCAGCCTGCCCTCGCGTTTGCGCGCGCCCAGCGCGAAGCCGAGATCGACGCGGGTGCGCGTGGCGGGCTTGATCTGCGCGAAAACGTGGTTGCGGTAGAGCGGCACCATGGTCTTGCAGGGACACGCCTTCACGTCTTCACCCAGGCTCAATCCCACCCGCAGCAGCTCGTCATACAGCGGCCGCAGCGGCGAATACGGCCCGCGAAACATGGAGTTCACATATTTTTCCGCGGCCTTGAGATAGGCCTCGGGACTGTCCATGTCCGCGTCCTTGCCGGAAGCGCGCTGCGCAATCCAGACCGCTGAATTGGTGCCCAGCCGGTGCTCCTGCTTGAGCCAGGCGATGCGCTCCTTCTCGCCCGGCGGCCCGGACGTTTTCACCAGCGTCAGCCACGCGCCGAGCGAGCGCCCGCTCTGTTCCTTGAGGCTCTCGCGCCAGTTGGTCACAAACGCAACGCTCGGATGCACGCTGTAAATGGAAGTGATCTTGGCCATGCTGCGAGGCAGTATAACATCGTAGCGCGGTGGTCTTTGCCGCCGGTGTTTTGAGTCGTATGTTGAAGAACACCGGCGGCAAGACCGCCGGCGTTACCGCGCCGCTTACACGAAGTAGTCCTTCACCTTGTCGAACAGTCCTTTTTCCGACGGTGCGTTGTTCACCGGCAGGCTCTCGCGCAACAGTTCGAGCAGGCGGCGCTGGTCGCGGCTCAGGCGGGTGGGCACTTTGACGTCGATATGGACGATAAGATCGCCGCGGCCGCCGCCGTTCAACACCGCGACTCCCTTGCGGCGGAACTTGAATTGCGCCCCGCTCTGCGTGCCTTCCGGAACCTTCAGCCGTTGCGGCCCTTCAAAGGTGGGCACGTCGATTTCGCAGCCCAGCGCGGCCTGCGCCACGTTGAGCGGAATCGTGCAGTGCAGGTCGTTTTCGTGACGCTCGAAGAAAGCGTGCTCGCGCACCTTGAGGAAAACGTACAGATCGCCCGCGGGGCCGCCCTGCGCGCCGGGCTGGCCTTCCCCGGTCAGGCGCAGACGCGTGCCGTCATCCACGCCGGCGGGAATGTTGATTTTCAATTTGCGCTGCGCCTGCCGGTAGCCCTGGCCGCGGCATTCCTGGCAGGCGTTGCGAATAATCTGGCCGGAGCCGGCGCAGGTGGAACAAGTGCGGCGCACACTGAGGAAGCCCTGCTGGTAGAGAATCTCGCCACGGCCGTGGCAGGTGGGGCAGGTGGTGGGCCCGCTGCCCGGCTCCGAGCCCGAGCCATGACAGTGTTCGCATGCCTCCATGCGCGGCACCTGGATGTCGGCGCTCATGCCGAACAGCGCTTCTTCGAACGCAATTTCCAGATCGTAACGCACGTCTTCGCCGCGCTGCGCCCGCGACCGCCGGCCTCCGCCCCCGCCGAACAGGTCGCCGAAACCGAAGAAATTGCCCAGGATGTCGCTGAAATCGGAGAACTGGCTGGGATCGAAACCGCCGCCCGCCCCGCCCTGCAAGCCGGCGTGGCCGAAGCGGTCGTAAGCGGCCCGCTTCTGCGCGTCGCTCAATACGCTGTAAGCTTCGGCAGCTTCCTTGAAACGGTCTTCGGCGGCCGCATCGTCCGGGTTGCGGTCCGGGTGATACTTGAGCGCCAGCTTGCGGTAAGCGCTCTTGATGTCTTGTTCCCCGGCATCCCGGCCGAGACCGAGAATCTCGTAATAATCTCGCTTGGACACTGGATTTGAGTTGGTTATGGCCGCACCGCAACTTTCACCATGGCCGGCCGCAGGAGCTTGCCCTTAAAATTGTATCCGCGCTGGTATTCGCTCAGGATCGCCATGTCGTCCGCCTCTTCGGTTTCCACGCGGTCGACCGCCTGGTGCAGATTCGGATCGAACCGTTGCCCCGTTGTATCAATCGGCTCCAGCCCAATTTTCTTGAGCGTCTCGATCAGCCGTTGATAGATCAGCTCGATGCCCTTGGCGTAGTCGCGGTCGGCGGTTTCCACTTTCAATGCGCGCTCGAAATCGTCCACCACCGGCAGCAGTTCCTTGATCAAATCCATCGCCGCAAATTGCAGGAACTCGGAGCGTTCGCGCTCTCCCCGCCGGCGCGCGTTGTCGAACTCGGCGCGGGCGCGGAGCATGCGGTCCTCCAGATCGGCCTTGGCGCCGGCGAGTTGGTCGCGTTCCGCGGTCAGGGCCGCGATCCGCCCCTCGGCGGTCTCCACCGGCAGATTTTCGTCCTCGGACACATCGGAAACGTTGGGTTCGGGGTTTGGAGTATCCACTGCTTTCAGCTTACCAAAGCCGCGCCAGCGCCCGCCGCGGTGATGCTTAGCGCCTGCCATGAAGTTACCTCAATCGATGCCCGGCCGCTCCCTCTGGTCGCGGCTCCGATGGCGCTCCGAGCCGCAACCAGCGCTAGAACTGCGCACTCTCAAGCGCCCGGCTGGTTTGGATGACGGCGGCCATCACGCGCGCGTACCGCATGCGCATGGGGCCCAGCACCGCTACCTTGGCTGGCAGACCGCTGGAGAGCCGCACGGTCATGCCGATCAACGCCAGGTCCTTCATGGCCGGATGTGCCGATTCGAGACCCACCCGCACCTCCAGCTCGCCCGGCGGCAGCTCCAGGAAACGGTCCAGCAGGTCGATCAGCCGCTGTTTCTCCTCGAGCGCCCGCAGCAACTCGCGCAGCTTCTCCCGCGTCAGGTGCAGGTCCAGGCCCAGCAGATTCGAGGCGCCCTCCATGTGCACCTCGGGCGAGGTGTCCACATCCAGCAGTCCCTTGCTGCATAGCACCTGCAGCTTGCCCATCACGGCGTCATAGAGCGCCTTCTCTTCCAGCAGGCGGCGCAGCAGCTCGCGCCGCGCATCTCCCAAACGCCAGCCACCGAAATTCCGATTGACGTAATTGCGGATCGAAAGCAATTCGTCGGGCCGGATCGGATCTTCCAGCGTTACCACCCGGTTGCGCACCATCTGATCGCGCGTCACCAGAATCATCAGCACGCGCCGGTCGGCCAGCGGCAGCAGCTCGATCTGGTCCAGCTCCTGCGCCAGCGGCGGAAGGGCGGCGACAATGCCGACATTGCGCGTCAGCTCGGTCAAAATCTGGCTGGACCGCTCCACGCCGGCCGCCACCGTGGGCAGCGTGCTGAATTCGTGGTGCAGCCGCTCGGCTTCGGCCAGCGCCGGCCGCGCCGCTACCAGGGATCCCACGTAAAAGCGGAAGGCTTTCTCGGTGGGCACGCGGCCGGCGGAAGTGTGGGGTTGCGAGAGGTAACCCTCATCGGCCAGCTCCGCCATCACGTTGCGAATCGAGGCCGGACTCAGGCGCTGGTTGCGGCTCCTCGAAATGCTGTGCGACCCCACCGGCTCGCCGGTTTCGATGTAATTCCGCACGATCGCATTCAAAATCTCGCGATGCCGGGATTTGAGCGGCTCGGTCTGCCTCATGCTGCCCTGTTACACTGCCCCTACTTCGATTCTAACCGTCTGAAAGTGAAGGGTCAACATGCCCGCGAATGTGCCAGCGCGGGAATGCGTTAGAATAGCCGTTCCGTTTCGCGAGGAGGCCAGCGGCGTGAGAGCCGTCAAAACCCTGCTGCGTCTGTTCAGCTATCTATATCACGGCTTGCTGGCATTGTTCCTGCTGCTGGTGTCCGCCGTGGCGCTCGCTTCCGGGGCTACCTCGCTCCATCTCGATATGTTGCCGTGGAGCGGCGCCACGCTGACCTGGCTCCTGCTCGCCGCTTCCCTCTTCGCGTTGGCCGCAGTGCTGCTGGCGATCACGCGCGCCATCTCGGCGCCCCTCTTCCTGTGGAGCCTGGTTGTGGCCGGAATGTTGATCAGAGGGTATATCTTCAGCAGCTTCCGCTTTGCGCCCGGCGTCGGGGTGCACACCGCCATATACCTGATGCTGGGCTCGTGGCTGGCGCTGCTCGGCGCCTGGTTAGCCTTAGGATCAAGGCCACGGATGAACACGCATGAACACAGATAAAGCGCTTACTTTTCTTATCCGTGTTCATCTGTGTTTATCCGTGGCCCTGGTTTTTTCGAAGCTTCTCGATGTCGCCTCGGCTTCTGCCGCCGTGCTATCCTGAATTTTTCACGGTAGAGGTGCGGCGGCCATCAGTACGGCGGGTCGGGGCTTCGGTTGCGCTACGGAGATCCGCCGGAAAGGGACCGGCAAGAGTTTCCGCCGAAATCGCGCTGGGGGCGGTGCAGTTCCCGGCGGTTGGGGAGTCAGGCTAATACCGGCTCACTGTCACCCGTATCATGCGTAATGGCGGGTGGAGCGCTATCGGGATCGAAGACGCGCCGCGGTTTGGCCGCTGTCTCCTTTTCCTTTGCCTCCCCCGTTGGTGAATTGGATGGACGTATTTGCACTAACGCGGGCGCTGGTCGATATCGAATCGATTACCAACAACGAAGAGCGCGTGGCCCTGTATATCCGCGACTGGCTGCGCGGGCTGGCGGCGCGTTATGGCGGGCACGTCGAAACCATGGAGGTGGAACCGCGCCGTTTCAATCTGTTCGCGCAGTTTGGCGAACGGCTCGACGTCACGCTTTCCACGCATCTGGATACGGTGCCGCCGTTCGTGGCCTCCCGCGAAGACGAAACGTTTATTTGGGGACGCGGCTCGTGCGACGCCAAGGGCATCATCGCGGCCATGATTCACGCGGCCCAGGTGCTGCTCGAATCGGGCGAACGCCATTTCGGGATTCTCCTGGTGGTGGGCGAAGAGCGCAACAGCGCGGGCGCGCTCCAGGCCGCCCGGTCGCCGCGCGGCTCGCGTTACGTGATCAACGGCGAGCCCACCGAGAACAAGCTGGCGCTCGGCTCCAAGGGCGCCCTGCGCTATGAGCTCGTGGCGGCCGGGAAGATGGCCCATTCGGCGTATCCCGAACTGGGCGATTCGGCCATCCATAAGCTGGTGGACGCGCTGGCACTGATGCGCGCGATGGCGCTGCCGGTCGATCCGCTGCTTGGCGCCAGCACCTTGAACATCGGCACCATCCACGGCGGCCGCGCGCCAAACGTGGTCGCCGACGAAGCCAAAGCCGAAGTCTTGATCCGCCTGGTGGGCGATTCGAGCGAAACCAAGCAGGCGCTGGCGCGCGCCGCCGAAGGCCGCGCCGAACTGCGCGAGGTGCTCGAAATTCCCGCCATTCGCCTCAACCCGCTGGACGGCATTCCCACCACCGTGGTCGCGTTCACCACCGATATCCCGGCGTTGAGCGGCCAGTGGGGCGAACCCTTTCTGATCGGCCCCGGTTCCATCCATTCCGCGCACACGAATGACGAGCGCGTGGCGAAGGCGCAACTGAGCGAAGCCGTCGAAATCTACATCCGAATGGTAAAGGAATTATGCAAACGCGCATCGAAGTAGGCATCCTGGGCGCCACCGGAATGGTGGGCCAGCATTTCATCAAATTCCTGCAGGGCCACCCCTGGTTCGAACTGAAGTGGCTCGGCGCGAGCGACCGCTCCGCGGGCAAGAAGTACAAGGATGCCATGACCTGGCACCTGCCCGGCGGCGTGCCCGCCACGGTGGCGGATTTGACCGTGGAAGAGTGCCAACCGGGGAACGCGCCGCGGCTGCTGTTCTCCGCCATGGATGCCTCGGTCGCGACCGAAATCGAGCGCGCTTTCGCCGAAGCCGGTCACGTGGTGGTGTCGAACTCGAAGAACCACCGTATGGAGCGCGACGTGCCGCTGCTGGTGCCCGAGATCAACCCGGATCATCTCAAGCTGGTGCCGGAGCAGCAGCGCGCCCGCGGCTGGAAAGGGCAGATCGTCACCAACCCGAATTGCTCGACGGTCGGGCTGACCATGGGTCTGGGACCGCTCAAGCCGTTCGGCATCACCAAGGTGATCGTCACCACCATGCAGGCCATCTCGGGCGCCGGCTACCCCGGCGTGGCTTCGATGGACATTATGGGCAACGTGATCCCCTTCATCGGCGGCGAGGAAGAAAAGATGCAGGCGGAAACGCAGAAGATCCTGGGCGCGTTTCGTGGCGATCATATCGAGCCGCTGGCCGCCAAGGTGAGCGCTCAATGCAACCGCGTGGCGGTGGTCGATGGGCACACCGAAGCCGTCTCGGTGGAGTTTTCGTCGAAGCCCTCCGAACAGGAGCTGCGCCGCGCCATCGAGGAGTTTTCCGGCGTGCCGCAGGAACGCAAGCTGCCCAGCGCGCCCGCCACGCCGGTGATTTATCTCGAAGAGAACAACCGCCCGCAGCCGCGCAAAGACGCCGATCGCGGCCGCGGCATGACGGCTTCCGTCGGCCGGCTGCGTCCCTGCCCGGTGCTCGATTGGAAGTTCGTCGTGCTCAGCCATAACACCATTCGCGGCGCGGCCGGCGCGGCCGTGCTCAACGCCGAGCTGATGCATTCGGAAGGGATGCTCGACTGATGATCGTGATGAAATTCGGCGGCACCAGCGTGGAATCGGCCGCCGCCATCGCGCGCGTCGCCGCCATCGTCAAAGCGCGCGAAGATCGCCATCCGGTGGTGGTGGTCTCCGCCATGGGCAAGACCACCAACAAGCTGCTCGCCATCGCCAACGCCGCGATTCACGGCACTCGCGAGGAATACCTGCGGCAGATCCACGACCTGCGCGATTTCCATTCCCGCGAGGCGCGCCAGGTGGTGCCGCTCGAGGAGCGAGCCGCGCTCGACCGTTTTCTCGACGATCATTTCCAGGAACTCACCGAGCTCGCCAAAGGCCTGGCCGTGCTCGGAGAACTCACGCCGCGCTCCATCGACGCCATTTCCAGCTACGGCGAGCGCCTTTCCAGTTTCATCGTCACGCAGGCCTTCCGCCATTCCGGCATGGAAACGGAGCACCTGGATTCGCGCGACCTGATCGTCACCGACAAGCGCCACACGCAAGCCGCGCCGCTGTTTCCGCAAACCTACGCGCGCCTCGCCGCCAAGGTGCCGCCACTGGCCGCGAAAAGCGTGATCGTGATGGGCGGCTTCATCGCCGCGACCGAGGACGGCGTCACCACCACGCTCGGCCGCGGCGGCTCCGATTTCACGGCATCGATTGTGGGCGCCGGCATCGGCGCCGAGGAAATCCAGATCTGGACCGATGTCGACGGCATGCTCACCGCCGATCCGACCATCCTGCCGGGCGGCCACCGCGTCAAGACCATCTCTTTCGCCGAAGCCGCCGAGCTGGCCTATTTCGGCGCCAAGGTGCTGCATCCGGCCACCGTCCTGCCGGCCATCGAAAAAAGCATTCCGGTATTGATTCTGAATTCGCGGCGGCCGGACGTTCCCGGCACGCGCATCGTGGCTGAGCGGGTGCACTGCGAAAACGCGGTCAAGTCGATCGCCTGCAAGCGCAAGATCACGGTCGTCAACATCCATTCCACGCGCATGCTGATGGCGCACGGATTTCTGCGCCGCATCTTCGAAGTGTTCGACCGCTTCGAAACGCCGGTGGATATGGTGGCTACTTCCGAGGTCAGCGTCTCGCTCACCATCGACAATCCGGCGCGCATCGAGGAAGTGCTGGCCGAGCTGCGCCAGTTCGCCGAAGCCGAAACCGAGCGCGACCAGGTGATCGTCTGCCTGGTGGGCGAGAACATCCGCTACACGCCGGGCGTGGCACGCCGCGTGTTTAACGCGCTGGAGGGCATCAACGTCCGCATGATCTCGCAGGGAGGGTCGCTGCTGAACATCAGCTTCGTGGTGGCGGAAAAGGATCTGCGCGCCGCCATCGAATCGCTCCACGCGGAATTCTTCAGCGAGCTGGACCCGGCCGTCTTCGAGCGCAACGAGGCCGTGCATGTCTGACACGCGCGGCTTGGCGATTGTCGGCTATGGCAAGATGGGCAAGCTCGTCGAGCAGCTTGCGCCCGAATTCGGTTTCCGCGTGGCGCTCAAACTGGACGAATTCAACAACGCGAATTTCGAGGGGCTGACGGCGGACAATTTTCGCGGCGTGGACGTCGCCATCGATTTTTCGATTCCCTCCGCCGTGCGCCGCAACGCGGAAGGCATTTCCGCGCTGGGCGTCAACTTGGTGATCGGCGCCACCGGCTGGCTGGATCAACTGGAAGCCGTGAAACGGGCGGTGGAGCGAAACGGCACCGGCGCGGTGTGGAGTCCGAATTTTTCCGTAGGCGTCAACGCGTTTTTCCGGGTGGTGGCGGAAACCGCGCGGTTGCTGGCCGGCCAACCCGAATATGGCGCCTGGGCGTGGGAGATTCATCATTCCACCAAAAAGGACGCGCCGTCGGGTACACTACTGAAACTGGTGGAAGAGATGAAAAAAGCCGGGTTTAACCGCCCGATCGATACGGCTTCCAACCGTGCCGGAACGCATCCGGGCACGCACGAGATCGGCTTCGATTCGACCGCCGATACGATCACTCTTCGCCACACCGCGCGCAGCCGCGAAGGGTTTGCCCGCGGAGCGCTCCAGGCCGCGCAGTGGATCGCCGGCAGAAAAGGATTTTACGAATTCAGCGAAGTGGTGTTTCGATAAAGTGGGCCTGTGGAGCGTCGAGACTCTTCTCGACGCGTTGCTCCCGGGGCGTCGGGTGCGGAGGCCCGCGCGGCGTGAAAGGACCAAATGAGCGGTGCACGTACTGATTCCGGCAAGAGGCTCCAACGCGAGTGGCGGATCCCCGTCAAACAGACCCATTATCACTACCAGGGCACGTTTTACATGCCGTTGACGGAGTTTCCCGCGGCCCTGGCAGATCGCAACGGCTATGTGATTTTCAATACAGAGCAGGAACTTCGGAAGTGCCCGGACGCAAAACTCCGAAGCCTTGGAACTCCGAATCCGCGGCTGGGCGTAAAGGACGGCATTTCCACTCTATCGGCGTACGTCAGAAAACGACGCCCAGGATAGGTGTTTTGGGGGAGGTGGCACATGTTTACAGGATGCGGCACGGCGCTGGTTACGCCGTTCCGGAAGGATGGGTCGCTCGACGAGAGCACTTTGCGCAAGCTCGTCCGCCGGCAGATCGACGCTGGGATAAACTTTCTGGTTCCCTGCGGCACCACCGGCGAAAGCCCCACGCTCACGCGCGCCGAGCACCTGCACGTGATTGAAATCGTGGTCGATGAGGCGAAGGGGACTACCCCGGTAATCGGCGGCGCCGGCGGCTACAACACGCGCGAGGTAATCGAACTCGCCCGCGAGCTGGAGCGCATCGGCGTGGATGGCATTCTCTCCGTCACGCCGTATTACAACAAGCCCACGCAGGAGGGCCTCTACCAGCACTACCAAGCCATCGCTGGAGCCATCCGCTTGCCGCTGGTCGTCTACAGCGTGCAGAGCCGCACCGGCGTCAATGTGGAACCCTCGACGCTCAAGCGCCTGGCGCAAATCGAAAACATCGTTGCCGTCAAAGAAGCTTCCGGCAACATGACGCAAATCGCGAACGTGCTGCACGAAGTGCCCCCGGAGTTTACTGTACTATCGGGCGACGACGCCATCACCATTCCGGTGATCGCGCTCGGCGGACGCGGCATCATTTCCACGGTCGCGAACCAGATTCCGGGTCCGATGGCGCGGCTGGCGCAAGCGTGTCTCAGCGGCGATTTTGCAGCGGCCCGGCAGATTCACGCCCGCTACCTGCCGCTGATGAATGTCAATTTCGTCGAAACCAACCCGATTCCGGTGAAGGCGGCGATGGCGTTGATGGGCCTGCTCGAGCCCGTCTGGCGCCTGCCGCTGTGCCCGCCCGCCGCCGCCAATTTGGCCCGGATCGAAAAAGTGCTGGAGAGCCTGGGCCTGCTCGGGAGCGTGCCGGTTGCAGGCTGAGATCGAACGGCTCTACGACGAAAAGCCAGCCGCATATAGCGACGCCCACTTCCGCCTCTTCGCCGAATTCAAAGCCGCGCTGAACGAAGGCCGCGCGCGCGCGGCCGAGCCGGATCCCGACTCGCCCACCGGCTGGAGAGTCAACCAGTGGGTCAAGAAAGGCATCCTGCTCGGCTTCCGCATGGGCCGTATCGTCGATCTGTCGGTCGACTCCACACGCCAGCCCTATTTCGACAAGTCCACTTATCCGGTCAAACAGTTCACTGCGTCAAGCGGCGTGCGCATCGTGCCCGGCGGCTCCAGCATTCGCGACGGCTGCTACATCGGCAAGGGCGTCACCTGCATGCCGCCCATGTTCATCAACGTGGGCAGCTACGTCGATGACGGCAGCATGATCGATTCGCACGCGCTGGTCGGCAGTTGCGCGCAGGTCGGCAAGAACTGCCACATTTCGGCAGCCAGCCAGATCGGCGGCGTGCTGGAGCCGGTGGGAGCGATGCCGGTGATCGTGGAAGACGAGGTGCTGGTAGGCGGCAACTGCGGCATCTATGAAGGCGTCATCGTCAAGCGCCGCGCCGTGCTCGGCACCGGCACCATCCTCAACGCTTCCACGCCGGTCTACGATCTGGTCCGCAATACGGTGTATCGCGCCACCGCGGAACAGCCGCTGGTGATACCGGAAGAAGCCGTGATCGTGGCCGGCTCCCGCGCCGTCTCCAGCTCGCCCGGCAAGGAATGGGGCATCTCGGTCTACACCCCCGTGATCGTCAAATACCGCGACGGCCGCACCGATTCGAGGATTCAGCTCGAAGACTTGCTGCGGTAGGCACGCACTTTCTTTGGTTGATGGCGTTCACTCAGTCCCAGTCGCGGGCCCCCCGGGGACCGCCCGACGACGGACACACTTTGGCTGCGAGATGAGTCAGTGAGATAGCGAATGTCGAGTTTTTCCATATTGACACCAACCGGTTGGTAATGCAAACTAGTCGGTAGAGGTAGCATCGACATGCATAACGTCCAAGAGATGTTGCGGCGGCCCGCTGAATATGAGAACGTCGATGGCGCGGTCGAACTGCTGTTTGGGTTCGGGTACCTGGGCTTCGCGCTGGCTGGTTGGCTGCAAGTTGTAACACCCGCAGGCTCGATCTGGCAGAAGACGTACACGTTTCTCATCTACGTGGGTCTGATGCAGGCGATCCTATACTGCGGATACAAAGCGATCAAAAACCACATCACCTACCCGCGCACGGGTTTCGTGGAATACCGAAACAGCAAGAAGCCGTGGCCCATGGCAATCGTGATGCTGATTGCAGCGGCGGTGTCCGTGGGGACCGTCTTCGTTGGGCGATGGTTTGGGAATCTGACGAGCCCAGCGGCGGTTTTCGGTCTGTTCTATGCGGTAATCTATGCTCACGGCTATGCCAGGCCGGTTCGCTGGAAATGGGCCGTGGCCGGCGCGATGGCGCTTTCGTCGATCGCGATTGCCTTTCTTCCCGCAAATCGTGTCGAGGCGTTGGCCGGGCCCTTCAAACCAGGTCAGGAGTATCTCGCGAGATTCGGCGTAGCGATGCTGCTGGTTTTCACAGTCTGCGGCCTGTTACTGGTGTTCTCCGGCGCCATCAGCTTGTGGCTCTATCTCTGCCACACGCAACCTGCCGAGCAGGACGGCGAATGAACCCGCACATCCGAACCATCGCCGAGCTCGACCGCGTGATTCACGAGCCGGGAAGGCTCATGATCACGGCGCTCCTGTTCGCGGTGGACCGAGCCGACTTTCTCTACCTGCAGCACGAGACCGGCATGAACAAAGGCAACCTTTCCAGCCATCTGTCCCGGCTGGAGGAGGCCGGCTATGTCGAGATCGTCAAGACGTATCGCGGCAAAGTGCCGCAGACTTTATTGCGTCTCACGGCTCCAGGCCGCCAGGCATTTGAGCAATACCGGCGGAAGGTGAAGGCAGCGCTCTAAAAGTCGTCTTTCCCATCTTGCTCGATTTGGCGCCGCATCTTCGGATCGCGCTAGACTTTGAAGTGCCCCGATGAGCGCGCGCTCCGATCCCCTGCGAATCGCCCTGCAAGTTCTGCTCTATGTAGCCCTGTATTACCTGGCGCTGCTCTCGCTGGCGACGGTGACCCAATGGCTGGGCCTGTACCTGGTCGGTGAGACGGCTACGCTGCTGCTCGCCGCGGTTTTCGCCAATTGGATTTCGTTGCGCATTCACCACGGTCACCGGCTCTGGGACGCCGGGCTATGGTGGCGCCGCGCTTCGGCCGTCAATCTGGGGTTGGGATTGGCCGGCGGAGTCCTGGCCGCGTGCCTGGTGCTGGTTCCGCCGCTTCTGGTGGGGGCGGCGCGGATCGAGCGCACGCCGGCCGATCCCGGTTCCTGGAGCGCCGCCGTACTGCTGGCTATCGTGCTGGCGATGGGCGCAACGGGCGAAGAGCTTTTCTTTCGCGGCTACGGATTTCAGGTGTTAATCAAGGCCATCGGGCCGTTCGCCACCATTCTTCCGGTCGGCGTGGTGTTCGCCCTGCTCCACGGCGGCAACCCGCACGCCACCTGGTTCGCGATCGTCAACACGGCCGGGTTTGGCATTCTGTTCGGGTATGCTTACTGGCGCAGCCGCGACCTGTGGTTGCCCATCGGCCTGCATTTCGGATGGAACCTTACACTGCCGCTGTTCGGCGTGAATCTGAGTGGGCTTACAATGAATGTGACGGGCTACGCCGTGGCGTGGTCTGCCGGCAGGCTGTGGAGCGGCGGCGATTACGGTCCGGAAGCCAGCGTGCTTACCTCGGCCGCTTTGGTGGCGCTGTGTGTGTATCTGTGGAAAGCGCCCGTGCGCCGGCAAACCTCGCCGCTCGATGGCCCACCGGCGGAAGATATTCCATGCGAACCATCGCAGCCCTTGGCATCCTGACGCTGGCTCCCGCGCTGGGCGCCGCCGACAAGCTCACCTGGCAGGATCGCGTCGAACTCGACCGCGGACTCGTCTTCGAATACGCCAACGTCAAGGTGCTGCTGCCGCATTCCCGCAAGCCGCTCGAATTCAACGCCGATGGGACCTGGGACAAAGCCGCCTGGGCGGCCATCGCCACCCACACCGGCCCCGCGGCGCGCGAAGGAGACGTGGTGCAGATCACCAAGGTGACGATCGAATCCGACCGTCTGGTGCTCGACATCAATGGCGGCTTCGCGGGCGGCCGCCACTGGTACCGCAACGGGCAGATCGGCGCTGGCCCTTCCAGCACTCCCACCATGACCCCTATTTCCCAGAACGATTCCAACGCCAAGGCCGGCACTTACCTGGTGCTGTTGTTTCACAAGCCGCTGGAGCCGATGAAGGCATCCGAGGTGAAGAAGATGCTGGCGCCGGTGTTGGATTTCGAAAAGCACAGTGCCACCGAAATCTACGCGGAAACCCTCACGCCGGTGGTGAAGGCGGCCATCAAGGACAAGCGCGCGCTGGAGGGCATGACTCGAGACCAGGTGGTGATGGCGCTCGGCCGGCCGGTCCACAAGTCGCGCGAAACCACCGACGGTGTGGAACTGGAAGACTGGGTCTACGGCCTCCCGCCCGGGAAGATCACCTTTGTCACTTTCAACGGCGACAAGGTGGTCAAGGTGAAAGAGGAGTACGCCGGTCTGGGCACCATCGCCCGCGAGCCGGACAAGTAAGGCCTCCCAGGAAACAGCCGGTCCCATTGCAGGCAATCGCTCCCTCACGGTCGCTTCGAAAGCTATCCACCCGCTCAGTGCTTTCTCCCTGGATTTGCCGGCCTATCTCGGGCAGCTAAGCATGTAGTTTCCGGCGTGAAGATCCGGCGATTGACCGGGCAACGTTAAGGCGAGTTCGCTCTCTTCGCTGGTCGCCCCGGTGCGATGAGAAGAGCAAGAGAGCGAAATGAGACCAAACATTCTCTGGCAGTCTGCCTTGCTATCAGCCCTGCTCGCCGGACCCGCCGCCGGCCAGCCATTAACCCGTTTGGGACCGCTCGAGCGCCCGGCGCGCGCGGAAATCGAAACGCCCCGGCCGATGCCGGCGAGCTTCAAACTCGGAGTTTCCACGCCGGCTCCCTACCGGCTCGGCACGGTCAAACAGACGGAACTGGACGCGGTGGCGCGCCAGCCGCAACTGCCGCTGGTGGGAATCGACCGGTCGCTTGATCGAGTGCCGCAGCCCAGCGGGGAGTGGCTGGCGCTGGATGATGGCAAGGCCGTTTGGAGGATGGCGATTCAGTCCGATGGCGCCTCCGGCCTGCGGGTTCATTTTCACGATTTCGCGGCAGGGGATGGCGCCGTCTGGGTGTACAGCGAGGATCGCAACCAGGTCTTCGGACCCTACACCGGCTCCGGAATCGATGAAAGCGGAGACTTCTGGAGCCACACCGTATTTGCCGATACGGTGGTCATCGAGTACCTGGCGGACCAGCGGGCCGAGACGGTTCCGTTTTCCGTCACCAAGGTCGCTCACCTGATGGCCTTCG
>Ga0208820_1000290_pt1 | contig 44404 bp, 38 predicted proteins | sample June2015DPH_16_5_FD_184713 | JGI IMG/M metagenome (GOLD analysis project Ga0208820, IMG submission 184713) | Peatland microbial communities from SPRUCE experiment site at the Marcell Experimental Forest, Minnesota, USA - June2015DPH_16_40... | ecosystem: Environmental > Terrestrial > Soil >...
AGCCCGTGTACGTAAACCACCTTCCCGGATTCACAGCTCACCGCAATTTGCTGGTTGATTGCAGTTACATCGGCGGGAAAAATTGGAAGCTGTAGTTGTGGCATCTCGCACTCAGTGTCTCTCCCTACTGCCCTATGCCACAACCCCTTTTTCGGCTCGTGTTATTTTCTTCCCCTGCCCTCAATATCGCCCCGAGATCAGGAGTTCTGAAGTTAGGGCGACAGCCCACTGATTGGTGCTCGTTGAAGAGAACAACGAGCCGAAGCTGAATTTAGCGAAAACAAGCGCAGGCGCGACCATAGATCGTTACCGGTCTCAAACTTTAGCGTGGCCAGTTACTCGATTCCCGCCACCGCGGTGTTGAGTACGTCCATGTCAGCACCCGGGTCTCTTCCGTCAGAGGCTGCGTTCTTGTACGGGCTGGTCGGGAGCAAGTTGTAGTCGCCGCCATTCCCGTTATTGAAGTTCATGAAGCCTACCGAATCCAAACTTGGCGCTTCGAAATTGCCGGTGGGAAGCGGAGCTCCCGGAAATTTCGACGAATTCGGCGAAGAGGAGTTTACGAATACATTTCCCGCCGCTGCCCAAGTATCCCCCATGCAGCCGTTCAGCGCACCAATCATCCCGGATCCGTTCTTCGCGCCGCAGCCTGGCTGTTTGTACCCGGGCAGCACCTCTCGGAAGCCGTAGTTGCCAGACGTCATCAGGTTGTTGTTGAAAGAGAAGTTCGCCATAACCTGCGGCGCACCTGAAATCGTCACGTTGGCGGTGCCGGAGCCGACTGGGAACCCGGTGTTGTGGTCGATCGCGATATCGTGCGGCCAATTCGTCGGTTCATCGGTGTCGATTGCGAACAGAAATCCGTCGGCGCAGCAATCGCCCGGCCAGTAAGTCGGTTCACTGATATCGTCGAGCAGATTGTCGTGGATGCTGAGGTTGTACAGGGCGCCTGAGAGATATTTGCAGCTTCCCATGCCATCTCCTGATTGACCTTCGCAAGTTGTCGCGTAGGTCACTGACATATCGATGGCGTTGACCGCGTGCCGCACGATGTTGTAGCGGAAGATCAGGTCATGCACAGTGCAGGCCGGACACTCGCCGTACTGGTTCTTGGGGTAAAAGAGTATCGCAGTGCCTTTTTGCGCCTGGGCCCAGTTGTTGTCAAATATGTTCCCTTCAACCAGCTCGCGAACTCCAGTCTTGTTTTCGAAAAGGTTCTTGACCACAAAGAGTGTGCCCAAATAGGTGGGGCTGAGCTTCCACCAGGTGAAGGGCTTGAACATGTGGTTGCGGCGCAGCTCTACGTCAGTCACGTTGGCGGAAGATGCCCCGCCGCCCCAAAGAATGTTCTCGCCCGAAGCCTCCAGGAAGTTGTTTACAATTTTGATGGGTCCCGTACCACTGACCGAGCCAATCGCTGACGAGTCTGCCCCATAGCCGGAAACCTTCGAGTGAATATCAGAGATGTAAGAGTCGATCACAGCGATATAGGAACTGCTCTCGAAACTAACACCCCTTACGTCTTCGCCCAGTGGCGAACCGTGGATCCAGCAGCGATCGATGATAATGTGGTCAGCACTCTTGAGCCGCACAAGATCATAAAAGCCGCCCAAATTGCCATTGGCTCCAGTATCGGCGATCTCTAGGCCGATCAGGCGATAGTAGTTGGCCCCCGGAACTGTGCCGATGATTTGGTCCGCTTTGGATACCCCCGCGATCCTGGCCATGACGCTGCTGGCGCCTGAATCGCAGCTCAGCGGGGGCCGGCCGGGAAGAGATGAGACACCCGCGTTACAAGGTGTGGCGCGGATGCCTTCGGCCGGCAAGCCGGCGTCCAGGGCGCTACTTCGGATAGTGATGTAATGGCCCGCGTCGCAATTCTTAGCGGGCAGAGAGAATCCGGGATAGGTTTGACCAGCCTGGAGGACGAGCGTATCGCCGCAGCTTGCGTTATCAATCGCAGTTTGCAGTTCCGAGCTCGAGGAGACTTGAGTCAGTGCCCCGTGCGAAGGAGTTGAGTCCTGTGCCGTCTGATAACAGGCTGTAGGCGCCGCCGCTGGGCCGTCGGCTGCTCCGAAGTTCGGAATGTCACCGGGATTGCAATAGCGGTTATCGGCGCCAGTAGACGAAGTGGATCCCGATCCGGAACCTGCATTCGATGAAGAAGAAGCAATTGCCAGAGTCGTGATGCCCTGGGCGGAAGAGTCAGCCAAGCTGGTTGCCACGATCTGGAAAACGTCGCCGGCCGTGCCATTTGGAACGGTGAACAGCCCGGTGTTGGTTATGACGCCACCTCTAGCGGACCAGGTAACAGCTGTGTTGCTTGAATTACTCACCATTGCGGTGAACTGCACCTTCCCCCCTGCCGCGACCGATGGTTCTGCTGGGGAAATCTGAACGGTGACACACTTGAGACAGGAATTCACCGTCAGTGTATAAGAGTGCTCGCCCGAGCTACTCAGGCCACTGAAAACGAAAATCTTGAATGTGAAGCTACCCGCCTGCGTCGGAGTTCCGGAAATGCTTCCTGCCACCGTGTTCAGAACCAGACCCGGGGGTAACTCACCCTGGGCTACGAAGAAGTGATAGGGCGCTTGTCCTCCGCTAACCGACAGCACTGCCTGATAGCTCGTGCCGAGACTGCCAGCGACCAGCGCGGTTGGAAGAGAAATGGATTGGGCCGATTGCTGGCCGGATTGTGAGGAAGATTGCGCTGCACTCTGCTGGATTGTGTCGCATCCCAGCACAAGAAATGCGCAGACGACGAGTGATAAGAATAGAAGAGGCTTATAGCTTCTCTTCGTATCAACCTCGTTGAAAAGAAAACACGAGTTCCAACGTGCCATGTTTATCCCTCGGAACAAATTTCTTGGGGGACCAAGGGTAGAGTCCTTGAAAACACTCTAAAGAGAAGGCGTGGGCCTCAATAGATAACTGAAGGCCGTGCCCTATCAGGAACACGGAAGTACTTGTAGTCATGCCAAAAGGCCGCCACCCCTTGTGCTACAGCGGGAAAAGTGAGCGAAGTTCTCGTCTTTCTTAAGAGTGAAGCGACTCTGCACGAGGCTGAGTAAAACCGTGCGAACGGAACTTTGAGCGTCTTGAATCTTTCAGCCTCTTGAAGAAGGATGGTGAAGGAAACGCGATCAGAATCGCAACCGAAGGAATCGCTCAACCCCAGCGAGGCGGCGAGTGTGGGGCGGCTTATAACTCTTGCAGAGTGGAGGCAAAGTCCTCAGCCACCCTCGTCCAACTGTAGGTTTCCTGGACCATGGTTCGCGCGGCAGTCCCCAAGAGCTGGCGCCGTTTGGGATTACTCAGCAGGGAAATCGGCGACTCGGCAAAATCGTTTGGGGTGTCGGCCAAAAGAATATTCTCACCCGACCGGACCGCCAGGCCCTCGGCTCCCACCGATGTGGAAACGACCGCCTTCCCCATTGCCATGGCTTCGAAAATCTTAAGGCGAGTGCCTCCGCCGATGCGCAGAGGCACAATGCAAGCCGCGCCTCGTGCGACGAACGGTCGTATGTTTCCGCCCGCCCAGTGAGGCAAAGGCTCGTTTCCGTCGCGGCTAAAGCCTGCAGCTTGCGGGAAGGGCTTCGGCCAACTACTTCGAGGGACACTTTGGAGCACCGCTGTTTGATCAAGGGAAGAATGGCATCGACAAAATAAGGGATCTCATCTTCAGTTCGGAAGGATTATGCGGAGGGATTGTGCTCCAAAAGCTTCTTGCGCAAGGCGATGTAGTAGTGACCTCCGATTCGCTTGAGAAGCTTCTTCGTCGTCCAAAAGAAGTACTGTCGTAGACGGGGCCCGGGGTCTCCACGGGAAATGCGAGCTACCGTATTCGCGGATGTACCTTGCTGAATCGAATATCGTCCTACAATCAGGCAGTCGTGGGTGAGCCCGAGGCGGCTCGTCGGTTCCGACGTAAAAAGAACTTCGATCCGTGCATCCCGCGCTGCTTCCGCGACGCGCCGCGCATAAAAACCACCGGGCACAGATCCAACGACTACTCTTTCGCCCAAGCAGTTACATAGGATTTGTACGCTCTGTCTCCATTCACGATCAAGTTGCGTTGGCGTACAGTGTGAAATGCGAGCAGGATGGGAACAAGAATGGCTTCCGATCACATGCCCGCGGCTGCGCAACTCCCGGATTTGCGAGGCAGTCAGGAAGCCGGGACGCCCGATGTAGTCCGTAGTGATGAAGAAGTGGCCGTGCCAACCTTGAGCTTCCAGCAGGTCGGCAATCAGCATTGAGCTGACACCGCCATCATCAAACGTGAATAGCAATGCCTTGGGAGGGACTTTCTGCTGCCCCGAATTCAGCAAAATTACTTCGCTGGACTGGGCCCAATGGGCAATCGCTTCAATGTGGCGTTCGAACTCGGGCCGTGTCAGTTTATAGATAGCGGCGCCTGCATCTGGAAATCCGCTGCTGGTAAGCTCGCCACTGGGAACCACATCATGATAGAGCAATGAAATGATCATGGTCGGCTGGCTGCCCACTTCCAAGCGACGTATCTTGTCAACCACGGCTGTCCCCAGGCCGCCGAGGTTCGACCACTGACGTCGACCGGCACTGCCCGGCCTTCAAGAATGGCCTCTAGCTGCTGTCGCAAAATGTCAAGATTATCGAAAACCATCCGGTCTTGGATAACGATATGAGATTCGTGTCGCTCGTCGTACGAGCAGTAGTAATGGCCGAAGATTGGTCCCGTGTCCACGCCCTGATCAATTCTGAGTAACGTCATGCCAACACGTGCCAAATCGCGATTGGCAAGCGCCCAAAAACAACCATGCGCATTGCGATACTCAGGACAAATTCCCGGATGCATGACAAAGGTTCCCTGGCGCGGGATTGTAAATATGTGTTCTTTCAGAATCACCTTACATCGGGCAATCATCAGGTCAGGGCCCGCATCATGAATAAAATCCCGCGCTTGCCGACTATTTGGGGAGGTGCTCACGAGTACAGGTGTGGTCGTGGGAAACTCAGGGTAACGCTGGCACAGTTCGGCCACTCTTTCCCGCCGCCAATTGCGGTCTGCCGGGCTCTGAAAAAGTCTGTAGTACAGACGAAAGGCGACCACATCTACGAATCGCAATGGTCCTACACGCGCGAACTCCCTTTGGATGCGCCGCAGCTTTTGCTTTCGAGTCTCGCGCAACACAATGATTCCGCTAAGTTCCGAAAAGGAAGCTAGCCAGCGCGGCAGCACCTCCCGATTTAATACCTCTTCTTGATGACAGATGAGAAGGGTGCGCACTTAACGGGTCTCCGGAGATGACGAGACGTGAGCATCGTCTATTGCAGATCTGCCCCCCCGAGCGACATGTTGCAGCACTTCGGTGAAAGCGTCAGCGATTTTGGGCCAGCCGTATTTGGCGCAAACAAGTGTGCGCGCCGCGGAACCAATCTGATTTCGCAACGCCGAATTGCCCAGCAGTTCGATACAGGCGCGCGAGAAATCGTTTTCGCCGTCAGCGATGAGAACATTTTCCCGATTCTGCACCGGCAAGCCCTCGGCTCCTACGCTGGTGGAGATCACGGCTTTTTCCATCGCCATCGCTTCAAAAATCTTGAGGCGCGTCCCCCCTCCGATCCGCAAAGGCACGATGCACACCGAACCCCGTGCCAGGTAGGGCCGCACGTCCTCAACCCAACCCGTAATCGTGATGTGATGCTGCCGTCGCGAGAGTTCCTGCAATCGGCGTGACGGTTTGCGTCCAACCACCCAAAGCCTCACTTCCGGGATCTGCTGACGAATTCGTGGAAGAATCTGCTCTGCGAAATAAAAAATTCCATCTTCGTTCGGGAGCCAATCCATGGAACCTGTGAAAACGAGCGAGTTGGGCACATCTTCGCCAGGTCGAGGCTGAAAAAATTCAGAGTCCACTCCGGTCGGAATGACAGTAATCTTCGAGCTCTTCAAAAACCCCGAAAAAATATGCGCATCCGTTTCGGAGACCGCGAGGACATGATCTGCCTTGTTAAGGTACGATCGTTCGGCGCGTTCCATCGTCTTCCATTCCCGCCAGGAGAGCGCCTTCCATAGCGGGTTCCGGGCAACCTCATAATGACGTCTCCAGATCATTGCCTCCACGTTGTGCGCGAAAAGCACTTTTGGGCAAGGGAAGTCCCAGGGAATCGCCGGTGCAGCAAACAAAAAATCGCAGACAATCACATCGACTTCCTTCTCTGACAAGAGTGCTCGAAGAGCTCGTTCCACCGGCGGACGGCAAAACTTCATGGCACTGTACGAGTCGAGCGAAAATGCATATCTCAGGTAGTTGAAGAATTCTTTGCTGCTCTTTGACGCGGGCATTGCCAGGGAAACGCACACGACTTGGTCGAAAACGCGGCTCAAGGAAGGATGCTGATCATCCTCGTGCGCAGCATAAAATGAGAACAACGTCACAGAGTGTTTGCGCGCCAGCTCGCGCAGGATGTTGTAGCTGCGGATTTTTCCACCGGTATCGGGAGGAACCAGGCCGCCAGCTTTTACCCACAGAATCTTCATGGCAGGAATGCGTTACCAGCAAATCCCTTCATAGTCACCTGACGTCGCGGGCCGCGAACTTCGTTCGAGATTCACCAAATCGATCACAACGTGGTCGGGCCGGAGACCCCTGCGTAGTTCATTGTCATCCAATCCGCGCGTCGCGATCACGACGACCTCGGCATCCTTAAGAACCTCTGCCACGCTAGTCGACAGCAAAGAGCCAATGTGGGGGATCACTTCTTCAATGTACTGGCGGTTGGAGCCGATTAAGTGTCCCAAAGACACATTGTCATCCCAGATCCGAATTTGCCGGCCTTCGCCGAGGAGACGTTTCACGAGCTGCACCTGAGGGCTCTCCCGCAGATCGTCGGTGGCGGCTTTGAAGCTTAAGCCGAGTATGCCAACTTTCTTCTTGCCGGTTTCGAGCACCATCTCCACGGCGCGATCGAGGTGCTCGTCGTTGCTCGGAAGAATGGACTGAAACAAGGGCAGATTGAGGTCCAGCTCTTTGGCTCGATAGTTCAGCGCACGCACATCCTTGGGCAGACACGAGCCACCAAACGCGAAACCAGGCTTAAGATATGTAGGAGAAATGTTGAGTTTGGTATCGGCAGTGAAGATCTCGACTAGGGCTTCAGCATCAACGCCTAACTCCTTCGCCAGGGTGCCAACTTCATTCGCAAAAGAAACTTTTACGGCATGCCACGCGTTGCAAACGTACTTGACCATTTCAGCGGAGCGGAACGAGGTTTCGAATATCCGTCCCGGAGCCCACTTGTAGATTTCGCGCAACATGCCGCTGTGTTTCGAGTCTGCCGCGCCGATGACAGTCATGGTAGGCTCTAGGAAATCGGCGACGGCCGTGCCCTCCCGCATGAATTCCGGATTAACGCAGACGCCAAAGTCCTGGCCGAGTTTCTTCCCGCTGGACTTTTCCAGTGCCGGGACGACGATGATCTCAGCAGTTCCGGGTAAAATGGTGCTGCGCAGGACAACGAGGTGAAATCCATTCTTTTTCTTCAGGACCAGCCCTATTTCCCGGCAAACTGGTTCGATATGTCCAAGATCGAGTTTCCCATTTCGCAAACTCGGCGTTCCCACGCAGAGAAAGGAAATCTCGCTGTTTAGGATGGCATATTCGGAGTCCGAAGTTGCGTGCAGGCAGTCCGCGGCGTGGCACTCGGAGATGAGGTTTGCAACGCGTGGTTCGACGATAGGACTGCGTCCCGCTTGCATGGCTTCGATCTTAGCCAAGCTGAGGTCGACTCCGATTACGTTGTGTCCTTTGTGAGCGAGGCAGGTTGCTGTGACAGTGCCCACATACCCAAGCCCGAATACACTAATCGATGGACTCATGCGGGTATGCTATTCCCTTTCTCGCAACAACCGAACATAAGCTTAGATATCGATTGCAACTTGCGAAAGATACCGGAACTCTCAGCATGACCCCCACAGGTAACACCATGAACATCTAACTAACTAATTTTAAATAACATGCAAGCATGTAGACATTGAAAACTTAAAGATGGAAACTCAAAACGCTCGGCCAAAAAAATTGACGTGCACCACCCATTTCATACCCACCGGATCAAACCCCAGATAGTATTTAAACACGTAGGCGCGATTTGCAAAGGTCCGTGGGAGCACGCAGGTAACTAGGTCCAAATTGGTCGATGGGATGACTCTTGGGTAGCGAGACTGCAGCCAATAAAATTTCGGCGGATGTTCCAGGAATTCGTGCGGTGCAGAATCACCATTCGCCGCGTCCCAGGCGCAAGGTCTTTTATCTGGTGGACTCGCTCAACGTCGGCGGAACCGAAACCCAGGCAGTGGAACTGGCGCGGCGGATTCCGATGGCAGGGTACGATGTGACGCTGGGCTGCCTGCGTGCCCAAGGCCCATTGTTGGCACGACTTCAAGGGACAGCAGTCGTCGTGCGGGAATTCCACCCCAGGGGCGGTATCGATACTGCGGCGGGCATTTATCAGTTGCTGCGGTTGAGCTGGTTCCTGCGGCGAGAGAAGGTCGACATCGTGCACACCCACGACCTGTGGTCGAACCTGCTCGGGGTTCCCGCGGCACGGTTGGCGGGAGTGCCAGCGATTGTTTCCAGTCGCCGCGACCTCGCGCACTTCGAATGGTACCAGGGCAAACGACGAGTGTGGCTGCGGCGGATGCAGAACTTGTCGGGCGCAGTCTTGGCTAATGCTACGCCCATACGCGATGCGCTAATTGCTGAGGACGGGTTTGCACCGGAAAAGTTGCGCGTGATTCATAATGGAGTCGATATCGAGAGATTCCACACGGGCCAGGATGGTCGCGACCAACTGTTTCCCGGAGTTGGCCACAGCAAGCTTATCGTGCTGGTCGGCAACATGCACTCGGACGTGAAGGGGCATCCGTGGCTGATCGCGTCCGCGCCTGCGGTGATTCGCGAGTTTCCATCCACTCGATTCGTTCTTGTTGGAGATGGAGAGCAGCGTGCCGGCTTCGAGCAACGAGTCGCGGCGTTGGGTCTGGAGCAGAGCTTTCTATTCCTGGGGCGCCGCGCGGATATTCCAGACATCCTCGCCTGCTGTGATATCGGTGTGCTTCCTTCCAGAGCTGAAGGTTTACCCAATGCAGTACTGGAGTACATGGCCGCGGGACTGCCAACCATAGTGAGCCGGGTCGGTGGAAGTGCTGAACTGGTCGAGGATGGCGTGACCGGACTGCTCGTGCCTCCGGAAGATTCTCCAGCGCTCTCGGCCGCGTTGCTGAAACTCTTGCACGATCCGGGTCTGGCACGGCAGATGGCCCAAAGCGGACATGAGTTCACAATACGAAATTTCAGCTTCGAGAGGCTGGTGCGCGAGGTGGACGCGCTCTACACCGAGCTTCTGCAGCGGGGCAAGGAAAATCTCTAGACGATGGCAAATGCTTCCACATGGAACCGTCGCCTCGCTCGCCTCACCTCAATGGACCGCCACGAGCTCTTTGACCGCTTGAGGCAGTACTTAACAGCTCGGGCAGACGCGCTGCGGTATGGAAGCAGTCACAAGTTTAAGGCTGGCCCGCAAGTTGGATCGGCACGACCTGAGGGGCGCTTTTTCTTCATACCGGCGGAAGTTCCGTCCCTCTGTGCTCTGCTGAAGCAGGTTTTTCCCTCGCAAGCCGAAGACATCGTGTTCCGGGCGGAAAAGATTTGCCGCCATCGTTTCGACCTGCTTGGCTACGAGAATTTGGATTACGGCGTGGAGATCGACTGGCAGTTGGACGTCGTACACGGCAAGCGCGGGCCGCGCAAACCCTGGTTCAAGGTAAAGTATCTCGACTTCGAGGAGGTTGGCGACTCAAAGATTACCTGGGAACTGAACCGTCATCAGCACTTTGTCACTCTAGCCAAGGCATACTTGCTCACCGGCGACGAGAGATTTGCGCGCGAGATTTTCGCGCAGTGGACGCACTGGCACAAAGAGAATCCGTATCCCATAGGAATGAATTGGGCGAGCAGCCTGGAGGTCAGCTACCGCAGCTTGTCATGGATTTGGACCTTCTTCCTGCTACAGGAGTGCCCGCTTTTCACGCCCGAGCTGCGCAAACAGTGGAAGGACGCCCTGAGTCTGAACGGACGCCACATCGAAACTTACCTTTCCACGTATTTTTCTCCAAATACACACCTTCTGGGCGAAGGCCTCGCTCTGTTTTCTCTGGGGACTCTCTTTCCGAGCCTGCGAGGGGCTGGGCGGTGGCGGCGACGCGGCTGGGAAATCCTGGAACGTGAGGCCGCGAAGCAAGTCAGGGGAGATGGATTCTACTTTGAGCAATCCACCTATTACCATGTCTACGCGCTGGATATCTTTTTGCATGCCCGGATTCTGACCGCCCTCAACGGAGTTCCGCCTTCCAGCACGTTCGACCAAATTTTGCAACGCATGCTGAATGCCCTGTTGTTGTTGGGCCGAGCCGGGGTTCCGCCGAGCGTCGGCGATGACGACGGCGGAAGGCTGTTCGATCCCCGGCGTAGCCGGGCTGAGCACATGCTCGATCCTCTGGCAACGGGCGCGGTCCTCTACCGGCGTGGAGATCTTAAGTTTGTAGCGGGAGGTGCACGGGAGGAAACCTTGTGGCTGTTGGGCGTGAAGGGACTTGCGGAGTTTGATTCCCTGCCCGGCGCGGAACAGTCTGCCGGTTCGACTGCTCTACTCGAGAGCGGCTTCTACCTGATGACGGATGAAAAGGCGGGGCAGCAGTTGCTGATCGAGGCCGGGCCGTTGGGGTCGGGGAATGGAGGACATGGACACGCGAATGCATTGAGCATTTTCCTGGTTCGCAACGGACGAAATCTTCTGATCGATCCGGGAACATTCGAATATGTGGGCAACAGCGGTGAGCGCGCTCGCCTGCGTGGCACCGGTGCTCATAACACGATGCAGGTCGATGGACGCGATCAGGCAGACGGCACCGGACCGTTCTCCTGGAAGAATCTTCCCCGAGTCCACGTCGAGCAATGGATCACCGGCCAGCAATTTGATCTTTTCCAGGGCAGTCACGACGGATATTCCCGACTGCCGTCTCCCGTAATTCACCGCAGGTGGGTGTTTCACAGAAAGGGAAAATTTTGGATGGTACACGATCTGGCTGAAGGCCGCGGATCGCATCAGCTCAATATTGCGTGGCACATCGGCCCAACCCTTTCTCCCGCCTCTTCCAAGCAATATCTATTCACCGATGAGCGAGACAGGCTGGCATTGTTGACCGCCGAGGGCCACGGCTGGTCGCAGCGCGTGCGACGTCACTACTGGTCGCCGACTTACGGGAACAGGGAGCTTGCGACGGTAGTAAACTTCGGTGCTCTGGTCGAACTCCCCGCGGATTTTGCCACTCTGCTTGTCTTGGACCAGAACCCTCAGGCAGATCTCGGACGGCTGGTGAGAATCAGTGAGTTTACCTGCGGAGCGGTTTGCGCCTATCGCTATTCCAGCCCGCGGCAGGAGCACACCTTTTTCTTTGCCCATCAGTCGGGCCCGTGGGCTCTGGGGGTGTGGGCCAGCGATGCGGATTTTCTCTGTTGGTCCTTTGATCGCGAAAGGGAAGAGTACACGCTGGTTCTGTGCAATGGCTCGTACGCCGATGCCGGAGGCCGTCGGGTGCTTACCTGTGGCAGGCGGGTGAGGTATGCTGAGGTATTGAGTTCTGCCATGAAAGTTGACCTCTTCTCGTCAGATCCAGAGTACGTTCTGCTGCAGCAGCCGCTCGATCGAGTGTGGGCAGACGGAGACTTGATTGTGCCCGGCAACGATCTCAAGGGGATGGGTGAGTAGTCATGTGTGGAATCTGTGGTGTTTTCTATTCCGATCGGGCCCAGCGAGTGAATCGCGACATGCTGGTTGCGATGAGCCAGCAAATCGTCCACCGCGGGCCCGACGACGACGGCTTCTTTATCGAGGAGAACGTCGGACTGGCTATGCGCCGCCTCAGCATCATCGACATCCAAACCGGTCACCAACCGATCAGCAATGAAGACGGGAGCGTTTGGATCGTCTTCAATGGTGAAATCTATAACCACCAGGATTTGCGGAGGGACCTCCAGTCCCGCGGCCACCGCTATCGCACCAGGAGCGACACCGAAACCATCGTCCATTTGTACGAGGAATATGGGAGGGACTGCGTCAAACATTTGCGTGGAATGTTTGCTTTCGCGATCTGGGACCGATGCAAGAGGTGCTTGTTCATTGCGCGTGATCGGCTGGGGATCAAGCCTCTCTACTATCGCTACGATGGGGACACGTTCGTGTTCGGTTCCGAAATCAAGACTATCCTCGCTTTTCCGGGCGTAAAAGCGGAGTTCAACCGAGGCACGCTGGCCGAATATCTTGCCTTTGGCTACATCGCTGGCGCAGAGAGTATGTATACCGGGATTCGGAAATTGATGCCCGGCCATATCCTTAGGTTGGACGAGCGTGGCCAATTAGAGACTTCGTCGTACTGGGACTTGGACGTCAAGGCCGATGTTGACGGACCGCCGCGTGAACACTACGTTCGCCGCTACCGGGAACAGCTGGAAGAGTGCGTTTCCAGCCACTTGATGAGCGATGTCCCCTTGGGTGTGTTTTTGAGCGGCGGCCTGGACTCGAGCGCGATAGCGGCACTCACCACAAAAATCCGCAAAGGACCGATTGAGACTTTCTCGGTGGGCTACGGTGAGGAGGCCTGTAGCGAACTCCCCTATGCCCGGACAATCGCCGAGCACTTGAAGTCGAGACACCACGAAGTCCATCTCCGCCGCGATGATTTCTTCCAGACCCTGCCTCGATTGATCTGGCATGAGGATGAACCCATCGTGTGGCCATCCAGTGTGGCGCTCTATTTTGTTGCCCGGCTCGCAAGAGAACGCGTGACCGTCGCGCTCACCGGCGAAGGTAGTGATGAGACGCTGGGCGGCTATACTCGCTATCCTTGGACTCTGCTGAACTCGCGCATGGACAGCGTTTACCGTACGCTAACGCCCGCTGCCTTGCGGTGCTTGCTGCGGAAGGGCATCGACGCCGGTCCGCTTTCAGCGGCCACGAAGAGAAAACTGGAACATACATTCTTGGGGCGCGACGGCGCATCCTGGCCTGCTTTTTATTTTGACAATTTCTATTCCGCGTTTTCCACGTCCGAACAGGATGAATTGTTCACTCCGGAGGCGGCGCGATCGGCTGGTGATGCTTATGCGGGTTCCATGACGCACTGGAATCACTCCTCAGGCGATTTGCTGCACCGGTTGTTGTACACGGACATCAAGACCTATCTGGTCGAGCTGCTGATGAAGCAGGACCAGATGAGCATGGCCGCCTCCATCGAAAGCCGCGTGCCCTTTCTCGACCATGTGCTGGTCGAATTCACCGCGAGCATACCAGCGAAATATACCATCAAAGGAATGGCCGGGAAATGCATTCTGAAATCAGCGGTGGCGGATCTACTGCCGGAGGGAATCGTGCACCGCAAGAAGATGGGTTTTCCAACCCCTTGGGCATATTGGCTTGCGGGTCCGCAACTCGAAGAGTTGGAGTGCCTTCTAGTGGAACCGCGAACCCTGCAACGGGGACTCTTCCGCGGCGAGATTGTGAAGCGCCTTTTCGCCGAGCACCGGGCGGGCTCGCGTGATCACGGTAATCGCATCTGGCGTCTGCTGAATTTGGAGTTGTGGTTTCGCGTATGCGTGGATGGCGAGTCTGCGGCCGATTTCGTTCAACCGGATAGCGCGGGCGCACATTGATGAATAGGCCATCTATGTTTCGCGACCCTACCCGATTAATCTTTCAATGCTGAGACCCGTCAAACTCGCGACGTTAAGGGCGCTTCGAAACAGCGGCGTCTTCCGCTTGGTGGCGGACAGCAGATGGCGCCAGCAACACTTGCTGATCCTCTGTTACCACGGCGTGTCGCTAGAGGATGAGCACCTTTGGCGCCCTGCCTTGTATATGCATCCGCAGAGGCTGGAGCAACGCCTGGAATTGCTGAAGAAAGGCCGCTATTCCGTGCTACCTCTGGATGAGGCCTTGCAACGGTTGCGCGCGGGGACCTTGCCGCGACGGAGCGTGGTCATCACCTTCGACGATGGCACCTACGATTTTTACCAACAGGCATTCCCAAGGTTAAAGAGCTATGGCTTTCCCGTAACTGTCTATCAAACTACATACTACACATCGTGCGAGCGGCCCGTGTTCAACTTGGTTTGCTCGTACATGCTGTGGAAGAGGCAGAGCGAGGTAATCGCGAATGGTACGGAAGTCGGACTCAAAGAACCGTTGGATTTGAGGACAGAACTCGGGCGCCATAAAGTTGTTCGCGGTCTGATCGAAGCTGCGGAAGTTGAAAATATGACAGGACTGGAGAAAGACGATTTGGCGGCACGACTGGCGCGCTTCCTGAAGATAGATTATGCGTGCATCAAAGCGAAAAGAATTTTGCAGTTGATGAACGAGCGCGAGTTGCAAGAAGTCGTCAGAAACGGTGTTGATGTTCAACTGCACACGCATCGTCATCGCACGCCAGAGGACGAAGCGCTATTCCGTAAGGAAATCCAGGACAACCGCTCGACGATTCATGAGTTGACGGCCACGCGACCTGTTCACTTCTGCTATCCCAGCGGGGTATACAGGCCGGCGTTTCTCCCCTGGCTACGGAAGGAGCACGTGGTGTCTGCAACCACCTGCGACGCCGGCCTCGCTGCGCGGGAGAGTGAGAGCCTATTGCTGCCGCGTTTCATCGACAACCAGAATCGTACCCAAATCGAGTTCGAGAGTTGGGTCACAGGAGTGGGTGACCTGCTACCGGTGCGGCGGAAGGCGCACCCAGTGTATATCCCAGTCCGCAGTTAGGGTGCTATCAAGAGTATCAGCATGGTCTTTTTCATGCTACGGCAGTCTGACCTGCCACAGCTAAATTTCAATCTGGGGTTAGCTGAATGCTTCGCATTTTCGAAAAGTAGTTCAGGCCGCGCGGGTGCTGACAGGACGGCAAGACGCCGGGCGAAATCTGACTGTGTTTCCCGATACTGGCCTTTTCCTCCTTTGCGTAGGAGGATCTGATCGGCTGGCTAGCAAGTGCATAGCCCAACTTTTCCATTCCATCACAGTGCCATGCTACGTTGCAATTTGTTTCGCACAGTGCGGCGGCAGAGTCGACCTCCACCCGCCAGTGACAGCCTCGATCACTGCAAAATACGGCCGATTTTCTCGGGGAGTGTAGCTTCGGACCCACGCCTGGCTTTGTGTCTTTTCACGCGCGCGCATGCGATCTGCGGAACTCAAGTCGACGACGCATTGAAGATTGCGCTCACTCCGATCGATTCCCTCAAAGCCGCAGGTCTCGAGAAACCTGGCGATGCGGGACGCGTTGCCCGTGGTGCCGTAGAGACTGCTGGCCGCATCGAAGATCAGGCCCGTAACGAGTGAGGGGGAGCCCCAGCGTTGAAGTTGAAGGTCTGCGGCACCGTTTTCGTCCAGACGCCGCCCGCTTGGGGTGCCAATTCAAAGACCACGCCACAACCGTATGCTTTGGCTCCGCACCAGCCGTTCACGTCGCAAAGGCTAATTTTTGTAGGGGTGCTGGCCGAAGCTGCTGACTGGGTAATGTTACGTGGTTTTTCGCAGGCTCAGCCGGGCAGACAACGGCATTTCGGTTAGACTGAAGATCGCACCGGCTCGATGATAAAGTTCCGTTCCTTCGCTGATGATGAAGAACCTGGCAAAAAAAACAGTGCTACACAGCGGCCTGTTACGGATAGTAGGGGGTTTTCGCGGCCGCGGCACCGCCATTCTCATGTACCACTCAGTAGTGGAGGATCCCCGGTGCCAGGATACCTTCCTCGGCGGGATTGTCCATTCTCGGGATGTGTTTCGCGGGCAGATGGAACTACTGGCGCGACGATACCGTCCCGCAAGCCTAGATCAGGTTAGGAGCTTTGTGCGCGGAGAAGTTGAGCTTCCCGACCGCGCTGTCGTGGTCACCTTTGATGACGGCTACGCAGACAACTATGAAATCGCCGCTCCGGTCTTGAATGAGATCGGAGTTCCGGCGACATTTTACGTAACGGTCGCATGTGTGGAACAAGGTAGGCTGCCGTGGCCGGCGCGTTTACGCTTCGTCTTTCGCACCACGAAGAAGGGAAGCTGGGCTGACTCTTCGGGAAGGGCTTGGCCGCTGTCCAGCGGAGTCGAGCGGGGAAAAGCGTTCCTGCTTTCCTGCGACGAGTGTTGCAAGCTGGCCGGCACGGCCCAGGAGAAGTATGTTGCCTGCCTCGAAGACGAACTGGACACCCAAGCGCCCGTCGAATCGGGAGCACTGATGATGAACTATGACCAGATACGAGCATTAGTGCAGCAGGGACATATCGTTGGTTCACACACTATGACTCACCCGAACATGGCGCATGTAAGTCTACAAGACGCGCGCCGCGAAATGACCGAATCGAAGCAGCGTCTTGAGCAACAACTCAACGCTGCTGTCGCGCACTTCTCATATCCATGCCCAGCCCTATCGCCGCACTGGACGGAGCAAACCGTGGCTGCAAGCCGCGATGCCGGATACGAGACAGCCGTGACCACGGATGGAGGTTTGGCACGCAAGGGCGACAATCCACTGTTGCTGAAACGCGTTCGTCCCACAAAAACAGTGGAAGGGCTGTGGTGGAACCTGGAATGTGCGTTCGCCGGACGTGCGGTTTGACGTGGCGGACGCCGGGCACAAGGGAAGCAATAACGGTTTGGCGAAGATACCGGTATGGGACGGATATGGCGCGGCTGCCGTGGCCGTGACTCCTGCCGCTTGCAGGCGCCGGTTGAAATCCTCCACTGCTGGTTCGTGTTCCTTGCGGTAGGCTGGATGACAAAGGCCAACGTTAGCTCGGTGTTGCCTCGAGTTTACCTTCGACGATCTTAGCTATTTGTCCTATGTTCTTCATCTGCTCAATCTCTTCCGGAGTTAACTGGAGATTGAACTTCTCTTCGATTGCAAGTACCAGGTTGAGGTGCTGGATCGAGTCCCATGCCTCTATGCTGTCAGGAGAGGAGTCAGAGGTGATGCGCTCAGCTGGAATTGCGAAGAGATCCGACGCGATCCCGCGAATGTGCTCAAAGACCATCGGTTTCAATTTTCTCCTCCGTTCGCGACGGTAAGCTTAATCCATTCAGGACAAGCAATGGTCCGGCCTTTCAAATCGAGCGTCCAGAAAGATCCTTCGTCATTTTGCGTTTTCAGTTCGAAACCGTGGTGTGAATAAAACTCCCGCGAAGGGGAATTCCTCTTGGTGGGAAGGAACCATCCGCACAAGCATGTCCGCCCCCGCTGGACCGCGCCGTGGGCGAGATTCGACAGAAGAGCCGTCTCTACAGTTCGCCCAATTACGCGGCAACTCAGCAGGAAAGTGTCGATCTCGCAAGCTTCGTCTTCGTCACGAGTGATGGTTACACCGACCAGACCGTGGTCTCCAAAGCGGTCCCGCACACGGATGGAGAGTACCTGCCAGCCCGATCGCCCAGCCATCGCGGAGACCTGCTGCTCGGTATAGCGCCGCGTGGTTAAGTTGAACTGATTCGTTTTCTGGGTGAGCTGGGCGATGCGGGAGAGGGTGGAAGGCGACACCGGGGCTATCTCCGCTTCTTGCCCCAGGAACCGGTAGAAGTCTTCTTTGGATTGAAAACTCTGTTCTGAGTGGGCGCGTTCGCGCTGCCTGCTGTACAGAACAGTTCGCTGCCGGTCTTCTTCCGACAGCGTGAGGCGCTCAAACACTGGACACTCCCTCAGAGCGGCGGCATATAGCATTGGATCTTCCGGAAGGTCGATCACGGTGACGTCGGGAAGGGCCGAGCGAACCTGCTCGCGCTCAAATGGGTTATCGTCGAGAAGAGCAAGACTGTCTACGCCGATATTTAGTTCGCCGGCTATTTCGCGCAGTCCCTGGGATTTTTCGTTCCAGTTAATGCGAATGGCAGAAAAATGCTGCGGACGAAGCACCATCCCCGGATGTTTTTCCAACGCTTCCATCGCGTCGTCGATATTATTCTTGCTACAGATGGCCAGCAAGACTCCCCTGCGCGACAAGTCCAGCATGGCTCGCTGCAAGTCCTGATAAGCAGCTCCAGGGTATTCGGGGTCGAGTTTGATTCCTGTCATGCCGTCTTCCCCAATCACGCCCCCCCACATTGTGTTATCGAGGTCCACCACTAATGCCTTGGCAATCTTCCCGGCCAGGGGAACCAGGAATCGCAGCCACTCGCGCGAGAGATGGATCAAGTGGTCGGCCGCGATTGGCATCCTGGCGATCAGCCACTTGCGATCATCCTGCCAGTGCAGGCGACCATGGCGGGCGACCAGTGCATCGTAGTCGAGCAGGTAAACGCCTCGGAGTTCTCCCGCAATCCGGCTCAGTTCGCGATTGATGCTTTGAATTGCTTCCTTTTGACTTGTCAGCGATTGCGCGTCTAGGAGGCCGGACGCAGGGCGCAGAGGCTGTTCCAAGGTATGCACGACGAGTGCAGCCTTACTTCGTTCGCGGAATGCTCGCAGCCACCGTCGAAAACTCGAGCATACGCGCTCCACGGCTTCGCTGATCGTTTGTGGTGTCATCGAGGTGAAGCTCTGCCACAAGTCAGGAGCCAGATCAGCAGTCCGCGCAGTCAGGATGACGGCATCTGGTGCAAACCCATAGACGGAGCTTTCCGAGTCAAGAATTTCCTGAGCGTAAGCGTTGAAGTCTCCAATGTGAACTTGCAGGTCAATTCCGCAGCTGAAGGCGGCGGCTCGAAGCATTAGGACCGCAGGCTCTATCGTGAACGATCGCAATATGGCCAGACGATATTCGAGGATAGGAGTTCTGCCGCGCAGTCTTTTGAAGCGCGACACGATGAAAGACGCCGTAGCCAGCCCGCTCTCATTTCTCCCTAGTTCGAGGAGGCGACGGGCCGCTTGCTCCGCTGACCCGGCTGAGATCAGTTTATCGATTTCTGTTCGGAGATCAGGTTTCTTAAGTTCTGAAGCCATGCGTCAGCGCTCCAGATATTCGACGAGCAATTTGTCGCGAGTGTAAACCCAGGCGATACGGCGTCCGCCAAAAGCCGCGGCAGGAAGCGGTGGCCGCACTACGATCATGCCTTGAGAACGGCACTGGGTGAGCCTCACGTCAAGCGAATTCACTACGTAACAGACGTGATGCAGACCTCCGCCCTTCTGCGCAAATGAAAGCACCGGAGACTTCTCGCCGGCCGACTCAACTAGTTCGAACAGGGGATCTGCTGGATTCTTACCGCGTAGGAACGTAACGCGAACTGCCTGATTGGGATCGTGAATGATTCGACCGTCCCACTCTGCGTCTAGAGACTGTACGAAACTCTGCACGATCTCCTGGATGGATGCCACCACAAAACCTACATGATGAAAGGTGCCTGGTGGTGCCCAAGTAAGGGCGGTTGATCCCATAGCAGGTTTTCTTTCGGCTCTGGTTCCGCCACGCAGATAGCAGAATGTGTTCGCGCGCAGCAACCAGAACCTTTCGCTGAGTCTTGGCCAGAGCCTCGCTTTTCGAGCTGTAAGTCGAATGTAGCACAGTCCGGCCAGTTAGAATCATGGCGGCGCCGAGAGTGTCGTTACCAAAGAGACTGCCGAAGTTCAGCGAGATCACGTCAAGCGACGATGCAGTGGCTTTCTCGATGGCCGATATTTGGCCTGAGACCCTTTCCGTCTGAACCCAATCCTACACTGGAAGACGCCTTCTGACACGCCTCGTCTTTCGGGTCGCAAAGGCGAAAATCACTACGACCTTCGCGGTATTCACGGATTCCTGCTGCGCGGGCGTCCTTCAGAGTGAGATTACCCGATGGTCAGTTCCCGCCGCCAACGTCATGTTGTGAGTGAACCGGACGCCCCTTTTCCCCTGCCCTTTGGATTCGGCCCGGAAGCCTGCCCGCAAAATCATAGGGCATCTTCAGAGGGCACACAGGTGACTTCCGACCTCTTGTATGGCCCAATGGAGATCCTATCCACTCTCGCAGCTAGGGGAGTTAAGTCATTGGACACGACCTATCAGCGCACTCTGCATAACTGCTATAGTCTAACTGGGACGATGCGGGTCTCGGAATCGCACACTAGTCGTTCAAATACGCGAGGATTTCTCTCCTTTAGAGCGCTGCAAAACGATGGCATTCGAATTCGTGCCGATACAGGCATCAGAGCAACGAGATCTTACCCAGTTCCTAGTGAATTCGTTCCGGGCGGGCCCCACCGTCAACTCTTTTCGTCCGGAGGTCATACATTGGAAATACTTTGCCGATCATCCCGAGTGGACGAGTCCCCGCAGCTTAGCAGTCAAACAAGAGGGCCAGATCGTGGCTCATGGGGGAGTGTGGCCCATTATCTTGGTGACGCCCAAGACTGAGGTCAAAGCCATACACCTTATCGACTGGGCGGCCAGCCGGTCAGCTGTCGGAGCCGGCGTGCACCTGCTGAGAAAAGTGGCAGGTCTTGCCGACATGCTCCTGACCATCGGAGGTTCGCAGGATACGAGGAACCTTCTCCCGAAACTGGGGTACAAACGTTGCGGCGAACTGCGGCGTTATGCCAGGGTGGTTCGGCCCTGGTTACAGTTTCGGACCACGCCAGAGAAGAATTGGAAGACGCCCATAAAATTCTTAAGAAATTCAGTCCGGGCCCTGACGGGATTTCCGTCGACCCCGAAGGGATGGCATGTATCAAAGGTCACGAATTTCGCGGGATCAATCGACGGTGGCGCCATCGGGCGGACGACAAGTTCCACGTCACCGCGGAGAACAGCTGCTGGATTGAATTATCTGTTGAGCTGCCCGGCCGCCTGTTTTTCCGGGTTTCTGGTTAGCCAGGCGCAACAATTGCGAGGCTACTTTCTGCTCACCCAGGTTGGAAGGCAAGTGAGGATCGTTGACATCCAGACGGACAGTGACGATCGAGAGTCCTGGCAGGCAATTTGTGCTCTTGCCGCCCGCAGCGCCGCCGAGGATCCGGAAACTTGCGAGATCGTAGCTGCGTCTTCAATCGCAGCGACTGAGGAAGCGTGGTTGCAGGCGGGGTTCGTGCACCGCCGAACTGACCAGATCTTCTCCTACGATCCGCAAAATCTGTTGAGTTCCGGACCTCCCTTGAACTTGAATCTGGCAGATGGCGACTTGTCTATCCTGAACGAGCCTACATCTCCGTATCTCTCCTGATTATGCGGTATCGAGAGCACAACAAGCTCAGCCGGTGTCGATTCAGACTATGCGCCCGAGGTTCCAGCGCAGACCGTCTACAGTTTTCGTGGGACGAATGCGGCGGAGGCTGAGCGGATCGTCCTGCCTCCTGACTATGCCGCCGTTGGTCCTGACCGCCAGATATCCAACGGCGCAGGAGTTCTGCCCACGCCGTCAAGTTCGCGGGTGGGTTTCGCGCGCGGCAGCCAGATCGTGGAAACAGGCGGCGAGGCGCGCCGTCAAAGAGCGGTAGTGGAATCGCTCGTACCAGCGTTGTTGCACTTCCCCGGGAGAAAACGAGGGAAGAGCAAAAGCCCGCAAGAGGCCGGCAGCGATCTCATCCGGTTTTTCGCTGTCCGCCCAAATTCCCGCCCCAGTCTCCTCGAGCAGGTCCGTGAGAGCACCCTTCTGTGCGACAGCGAAGATCGGCTTGCCGGTGGACAAATATTCATAGAACTTGGCTGGAATCTGCAACACGTGGCCACCCTGAAAGAGCAGGAGCAGATCTGCCTGCCAAAGCGCCCGTAGGGCCTCATCGCGATCGACGCGGTTCCGAAACTCGACGCAACCATTCCCGAATAATTCGGGTGCAGCTTCGCGGGCTGCGGCTTCTAATTTGGGTTCGGTAGTTCCAAGGAGAACGATCCGGAATTTGGTAGCGTCAAGTTTCCCGGCCTTCAGCAGCTTCTCGACAGCTATGCAGAATGTGTCAATGCGCCGAAGGCGGTAAATATCGCCCACATGCAGAAGCAGAATCTGGTTTCCAGCGTTAGCCAGTTTAAGAGATGCGCCGGGGAAAGTCACATAGCCGTTAGTTAAGGTAAGGAATTTTTGCTGCGGCAAATCTGGATAAGAGCGAAGAAATTCCTGCCGGATCAACTCAGTATTGCAAATTACGCGATCCGTCGCACGCACACACCTTGATTCCATACGCTGGTTCGCACGACGCCACCAGGCAGGCTTGTCCCGGTGCTGCGGAGCGGTCCAGGGATCGCGGAAGTCGGCGAGCCAGGGCAAATTGAACTTCTCTTTCAAGTGGCGGGCAATCCTGTGAGAGACCACCGGAGGACTCGACGAGATGATGCCGGCGATGGATTCCTCCCAGATTAATTTTTCGGCAGCTCGAATAGCAGGCCGATACCAACCTGAATCCGGGCCGGGGAATTGCAGAAGAGTGATCAGATTGCGGCGCAGCAGTCCCTCGCGGGCTGGAGTTACCGGCGAAACCTTCGCCGGCTGACTGCTGTTCCCCCCAACACCCAAGAGAGCCTTCGACCGGCGGTACCAATCCATTCGCGTCGCCTCGACTTCTGTTCGCTCGACATGAAGCCCGGCCACAGGGGAGAAGGTTTGGTCGAGCCGTAATCGATATTTGTCGTCGATCGTGAGCACGATCGGTTGTATACCGAATTCGGGCAAGTACCGGCAGAATTCAGTCACCCGCAGCCCGCCCACCTGAGCGTCAGGAGGGAAGCAATGGCTGATCACGAGAAGTTTGACTACGCTGGTTGTTTCGATTCCCATATTCTCCTTGCATGATCTATCCTACGGATTTATCCGGTCGTGGTAGGGATCCAGCGGAAATTGGCGCTCTGCTAAAGAACAAGCGCATCTTTTCATCATTCTCCGGCCGCTCCTGAGCTTTGTATCACAATTTGCGTTGACTGCAGCAAGGCGCTATCTATGAATGGTTCTATAGCAGAATTTGCGGGTAAGTAACTATAGAAAAGCCGCTTCGCGGAAAAGTCTCCAAGACGCACTTCCCACGGCGATTGGAAATCTCGCGCCAAACCAGCGCATTTCCACTTTCCCCACTGCTTGATTGCGCGTGGTTATCTCCGACCTCACACCCGAGAAAACAGATAGTGGATCTCCAGGATGAACATTTTTGTCTTTGAGCGAACTCATCTGCGAGCACGAGACGGTTGGTCAGGAGAACACGCAGCTCTCCCTGCCGGATCTGTTGCGACAGTCGATCTATAGACGCCCGGCAGGCTACGAAGACGTCAACGACGCCGACCGTCTTGAGCAAGATACGACCTTTCGGCCAATGCACCGCGGCACCGGGCATTCCTGGCACGGGGTTCTTTCACCTCCCTCGATCACTCGACCCATGGCTGGCCAACTTCGGTCAACTTCGGCAACTTCGGTCAACTTCGGACGCTTACGCACAAAAAATCCCCGGTCACGTCAGGACCTTATGAGAGGAGCACTCATGTTAACCGGGCAGATACGTGCTGGGCCCAGCCTGGCTTCCGCGCTAGGACGGTGTGGTGATTCTCGCTGCAGATCTCAAATCCGTTTCGTGTCATCTTGTCGTCAAACCCGCTCGCGTTTCGCGAGTCTTCGTGGAACTCGATGGCAATCGCGCCCACGCGGGCCAACCACGACAAGTCCTGCGTGGAAAAAAGCTCCCGTTCCGCCCCCTCGATATCAACCTTAAGAAGATCGACTCGGTCGAAGCCCGAATAGTCCAGGAGTTCAGTCATGGTGTAGCCTTCCACGACTGATGGTTCGTTTGCCGAAGCTACTCGGACAGCAAAGATGCTGTATCTGTCAGCTGGGGCCTTTTGATTGAAAGTGAGCCGCTGGTGCGTGCCCCAGACTGCTGCTTTCAACGTTTGGCACCGGCCTGAACGATTGAGTTTGAGTACATTCCGAACTAGCAGTTCATAGGTTTCACAATTGGGCTCGACAGACAGTACTCGACAGGTCGGCGAATTGTAGGCGAAGTAAAGAGAGGCCAGCCCAATGTTTGCGCCTAAGTCAATCACCGTTTGAAAGTTTCCAACCGCTCGTAGAACTGGTCCGTAGACCTCCTCCACTGCTATCTCATGAAAAGTTGAGAAATCGGAGCCGCACTCGCGTAGGGAAATATTGGCCTGAAAAGGGCGCTTCAGGCGAAGGGAGAGAATACCGTTAGCGCGCAACTGGCCTGCTTTTTCCCTTACATAATAGTTACGAAGACGGACTGCTGAAGCTAAACTCATCCGCCGAGTTGACTCTTTGAGGAACGATAGGGTCCACGATTCCATGCATTTTCACCTGCTTCGCGATCACCGCCGGGTTGGCGATTGCAGGATACTGCACAAACCATCCGGCAATTCGGCAGCGCTCAGCTTAACTCGTCCTCCTCAGTTACACCAGCGGTCCTTCGCCGTTCTTCGCCGTACGCTTACCCCCAAAAGTTGAGCCGGCACGTTTGCCAACTGCTAAATTGCAGATATAGCGGGGCTGTTGGGAACCAAAATCGAAATTCCGGGATATTCCGGGATTTTCCGGGATATATCTCTGGGTTGCGTTACTCGTCGTCCTTTTCATCAAAGCGCCGAATTGCGACCTAAGGACAAACTGGTGCTCAGGCGCGTGCCAGATTACGAATGACAGGGATGCGAAGTCTCCGCAGATAATCTCGACGCTCATTAGCCGTTAGACAAAAGAACCAGAATGGGATCACAATCACGGGCAAAGTGCAACCAACCTGCAAGAAAAGTAAACCCAAGTTCGAAGCAGGCCACCATTTTTGGACGCCGTAAGTGCAAAACGCAAACGGCAGAGCTGCAAGTCCAGGCCGAATCCAAGTAGAGAACGCATACTTCAGAAGGCCAATCCCATAAACATGGCGAATATACAAAGGCCAAAAGATTATGTTTACAGCAAGATTGGGGATCGCGGTTCCAAGTGCGACCCCCACGATCCCGTAGTGCCGGATGAGTATGATACTAAGCACTAGATTGCACAGCCCCTCTGTCAAAGCGAAAGGTACTATGCCCTTGTGTCTGCTGATGCCAAGGGTCATAGATCCTGCCACGCCATTTCCCGCCGAGAATAGAAGCGCTATCGTCAATACCGATAATACGTCTCCAGAAAGTGCCGCATACGAGCGTCCCATCCACAGTCCGATAAACGAGCTTCCCCTAATCAGGAAGCTGATACCAATCGGAAGAAAAACCATAGTTGCATATCGCGTACCTTTCAATAGAACTCTATTCAGTTCTTCGGCCTGCCTTTTAGCTTCCAAGACACTTGCCGTCGGAGTAACTGCCGTAGAAATGCCGCTGAGCAGGCCGCGGGAATAGTTTGTCAGATTGCCCGCTATCACAAAGAATGTCACTGCGCTGACGGGAAGAAAAACACTGATGACAACTGAATCTGTATAAAAAATCAGAATTGAGGAGAGCCGCAGACAAAGCAGGTAAACGCTGAAAGAAGAAATCAGCTTTAGATGTTCTTTGTCGCATTCACTGAAGTCGATCCTGAACTGCGGATATAAACGAACAGCCGTTACAACATAAGCAACGCCTGTGAGTATTGCAAAGGACAGTTGTACGATCGCCAATGAAATCAGACCCCTGCCGTGATAGAGGACGGCGATAATTGCGATCATCCGGAAAAGTGTGTTTGAGACTTCGATGGCATTCGACAAATCCTGTCTTTGCAGGGCTACGATAATTCCGCCGAAAACTCCACTGGCCAGCGATACCGCAATGTTGACCGCGGTGAGAACGATCACTACACGCGCAGCAAACTGAAAAGCCATTGGGATCTTGACATACCTGAGGGCTGGTACCGCGATGCCGATGGAAAGAATGATGACAATCGCTCCGGCCGTGAGAAAGATGGCTAGAGCTGTCGAGACGACCTTGCTGGTATCTGCGTGCGCCTCTTGCACGTGATACTTTGCGACGTATCTTGTTACGGCTCCGCGTACACCGAGGTCCAGAAGACCGAAGTAGCCCGTCAGGGACATCGTGAGTGTCCAGACTCCATATCCCGAATTTCCGAGGTGGCGCACCACAAATGGCGAGAGGAAAAACGACACAATGCTTGCGACGGCAAAACCAAGCCAATTCGAAAAAACATTGCGGACTAGCGGAGAAAACTTCGTACGCGTCCCACTTGCCACAGTTTGCCGCGTTGCAGGCATTTTCCTCATTCACTCTCAACGAAGCCCGACAAAATGGAGACACTTTTAACTTCTTGCGACAACGACCCAGGCCACAGTAGTCTACAGTTTAACCTAATCGTCCACCCGGAATCGCTTACCGTTACGAGCCGCATAAGCTACGCGTCTCGCCTTATGCGGGCAGTGTGTTCGGCACCACACCCGTTGCACTCTTTGACGAGCTCCTCATAAAGGCCCCCCAACTCCTGTGCGATTCTTACGACATCATCCAAGCTCGTGGTGGAGAGTGATCGATCAGCACCGTGTCGACCACGCGGCAGACCTCTACCAACTGTTGCCACTCGCGACTGTTGCGGGCGAAGCGCGAAACCTCGCGGGCCGCAACTGCACCCACTTTCCCCAAGTAGACTTCGGCAACCATACGCCCGAATCCGGCCCTGGTGACAACCCCGGCTGCGAATCTCCCCAGGTCCTCATCCACGACTTCGATCTCGTGCCATCCGAGTTGATGCAGACGCTCTTCCATCGCGTACTGCAGTTTCTGACTCTCCAGATTGTGGATCACCTGGTAAGGGGAGGACTGGCGAACATAGAGAATGGCTTTCCGTGCCAGGTGCTGCGGTCGGATCGTCTCACTCATCACCCACCTCCACTCTCGCGAGAGGGGAGCGGTTCAGCAAATGTTCGCTCAGCATCCTGGTATGCCGGGTCATATTCTGCCGCACTTCTGCTGGCAACTCGCGTAGCTTCGCCAGATTGACTCTCGACAGCGACGGTCTGCGCATCAGTATCTCCTGAACTGTTGGAATGATGCTACGCTGGTACCACGCCCGACTCACTCGATCCTGTCGCTGCCGATAGCAGGTACTTCAGGGTCAACAGGAAAGAGCAATCCACCTGTGGGAAATCGACTGCTTCATACGGCCACAGACGCAGGAATCGAACATCCACTCGGGAACCTCCAGCGTCGGAACCCCTTGAGCTCATCCCGCACGAACTGCAGAACGGCACCACCGCCTCTGCGTGCCTTGCCACGCATCAACACTCGTTGTCTATGCCACGGGTGCCAGCGGTACTTGACTTCCCGAAAGCCGGCTTTATGGGTGTCTCGTAATCGGAAACTCTCGCTCCGCCAACCTGTTCACCACGATTCTTGCTGATTCCCGCCAGTCTAGCTTCGACGCTTCTGCCATGATGTGCGCCTCGTCGAATCTCGCCTCCATCGCGGCGCGCATGGCATCCCGCAGGCTCGCGGGTTGTTGGGATGGATCGTACAGGAAGCCGCAACCCTCAACTATCAAATCCTTCAGACATCCAATTGCCGGCGCGATCACCGGGCGGCCGAAGCTCAGAGCGAGAATTGCCGACCCCGAGCTGAGAATCTCATTGTACGGCGTCGCCACGGCGTTGCACGCGCGGAGATAAATCTGCATATCCTCATGCCGAACGAAGCCGGAGTGCAGGATGATGCGGCTCCGTGAGCGACTCATCGCGGCCCTTATTGCCGCCTCGTAGGCGGCATCCTGAAACTTTCCGGACATCACCAATACCGGATTCCCGGGCAACTGCTCGAATGCACGGATCAGACCTTCCAGATTCTTGTATTGCTTGCATAAACCTATGAAAAGGAACACGAATTCGCTTTCAGTCAGCCCGAGCCGAGACCGCGCCGTGTTGCACGCCATTGTATTCGGATAGTAGCCTATCCAGTGACCGTGCTGGATCAGAACGGTCCGTCCTGCAAGCGCCGGAAACTCTCGCAGCACGTCAGCCTCGGCGGACGATCCGTGAATTAAGAAGAGCGTCCCCAACTTGACCAGAAGCCGCCTTGTCAAGGTATCGAGTTGCGGGATTACGCAACGCTCATGTGGGTATAAGTTATGTATGGTCCAGATCAGACGCGCCCCGCGACAGCGGGCAAGCGTGAGAAAGAACAAGAACAGAGCAAAATTACGCAAACATTTGCGTCGCTGTGGCTCGTTGTAGAAAAAAGACGGCCAGTGGATATGAATGTAGTCAATGTTACGCAGATGCGTTAGCAACCACCTGCCGGAAAATTCTCCCTCGTAAACTTCCACGCCCAAGGCTTCGACTGGGGGATAAAAGCACTCTAAGTAACTGTTGCCCTTGCGGGGAAAAGCCATTATTGAGATCGCGCGCTGCCGATTTGCGTCTGTCAAGATAGCCCTTTCCGCAACCCGCGTGGTTCCCCATGCCGCAGCCACTATTGTATCCGCTTTCCGCTCGTCTGCCCCCGGCGCACCATTACCAGAACGGTCCGCTGCCCAACTCACTGTGAGAGATCGTCCGGCTGACAGTTGAAGGTTGAAGCAGCACTTCGCATGCATCGATGGCGAACCCTTCCCCAGCTGTTCCACCCGCACTTCGCACAGATAGAGCTCGAGCTCCACGAACTTGGTGTCCCTCTCGGTCTCTTTGCGCTGCTCCCAGGCCAGAATCTCGTCAATCTTGTTCAGTACAAATACGGCGCTGCGGCGATTGAACTTCGGGGATGCACAAACCAAGGACTGAATGCGAAATCATTTGCCGCGGGAGTGGGGGAAGGGCTCAAGGGCGCGGTGGGGAAAGGACGTTAGCGTAGTGTGAGTGGTTGCCCGTGATGATCGATCTGGCGGTCAGCGGGTCACAACTTCGTTTGCGGTCACCAGTTCGTAGCCCACCGAACTCATTACGTCTCCCCATGCCGACTCGATCTGGCCGACACACCGCTCTGGCAAGGTGGATTTCCAGCCGCCTGCTGCCGCCTTCCGAACGAACGGCTTATCCTGCCGAGTCTTCCTGGTCCCCTTCCACTGGCGCGACTGTTCTTTTTCGAGCTTGCGCATGCGGTTCGCAGAGCTCAGGGCCACCGCACGGGCAATGCGCTCGGGGTTGGAATCGAGGCCAAGAAACGAGGCGATCTTTGTACTTTCCTTCTGAGTATTGGCGAGCATGTCTTCGTAGCGCAGCAGCAGGAAATTCTTCTGGCCGCCGCGCGTGGCGGTCCAACTGACGACGTGATCTCGCCAGGAGCCAGTCTTGGGCTCGATCTCGGATTCCATGAAACGCGGGAGGAATTCCTCCAGACTACAGTCGTCGGAAATGACTCGGCGCTTGAGCTGAAATTCGTAGTACGAGATCAAGACGTCGCGGGGATCGCGCACGATGTAGATGATTTTCTTGTACCGGGGGTCAAAGCATTCGTGGCTTTTGATGATGCGCGGTCGCGGGAAAGCGCGCAGATTACGGTCGGTGACATCGTAGATCTCAGGGATGCGCGATTCCAGTTGAGCGAAATCAACCGGATCATCCAGATTCATCAGGTTGCAGACCAGGAAGCGGGTCCAAGTGTTTCCAGATCTGGGGAAGGAAACCAAAAACGTGTCATCGGGATAGACCGTTAGACCTCTCGCCGCGGGTTGTCGCTTCGTGACAACCCGGGCATAGGCCGCCAGCTGTTTCTTCAGGTTCGACATCGATTCCAGTTCCCATAACTTTCAAGGTGAACTTCCCACCTAGAGCATAGCATTTCAGTTTTTTGCAAGGCAAGTTACGGGACAGCAGTGGTACGGAACACGGGCAGCATTTCCTGATACTTATATGTCTGATGTCTCTGGATAAACAAAGGACATTATAATTGTCGCAACGATGTGCTTGATCTATGCGATGCAACAGAGCTTGACCAAAGAGCGGACAAGGCCTCCCCAAAGCTGCTTACTTTTCTGTCGCGGACGCTGCCAGCCTGATGTGCGGCTCCACGAGGGAAAGCAGTTCGTCTTTCAGAAAAGGTCCGCTCGCCAGCAGACCTGACAGAAGCGGATCGCGGCGATTGGCGGTAAGGGCTGTTTTCTCAAGAGTGCTGACAAAACCACCTGCGCTCTCCACCAGGGCTGCTCCGGCCACCACGTCCCATTCGTTCTTGGGAGTCAGGGTAAAGGTTACATCTGCCAAACCAGCCGAGACCAGGGCAAGCTTGTAGGCCACCGAACCCATAGGGCGGATCTCAAAAGCAGCATTCTCAAATGGTTTCCACTCCCCGCGCTTGACCTCGCTGCGGCTGGCCAGAATCAGCGCCCCGTCCAGACTTTTGCGCTGGCTGGGCTGGGAAGGCTTGCCGTTGTAGGTAACACCGGATTCGATCGATCCCAGGAAGGTTTCGTCGGTTGCTGGATTGTAGATTCCGCCGGCCACGGGACGGCCGTTCTCGACGAACCCGATCGAAACACAGAACTCCGGGATTCCTTTGACGAATTCGCGGGTGCCGTCGAGCGGATCGACAACCCAAACGTGCGAGCGTTGCAGGCGGATGGGGTCGTCCACGCTCTCCTCCGAAAGCCAGCCTTCTCCATCGCGCAGAAGTTCCTTGCGCAGAACGGCGTCGAGCGCGCGATCTGCTTCGGTTACGGGATCGTGTCCGGGTTTGTATTCTGTGTCAATCGCTCCTCGAGTGAAGCGGGCGAAAACTATACGAGAGGCTTCCAGCGCAGCGTGAATGCGTTCCAGGATTTGAGCATAAGAGTTCGAGTGCATAATCTCCTGATCTTCTTGGGGCGATCTTTTCCTGGTGATCAAGCCATCAGCATGCGCACGCCCGTCGTCAGCAGCACCGCGCAAAGAATACGTCTGAGCCACGGAACCGGAACCCGCGTACTCAAGTAAGATCCAAGGAGCCCCCCTGGGACTGACCCGATCAAGAGCGCCCCAACCAGGTGAACATCAACATTGTGCATGCGAAAATGGAGAAGACTGGTGACGCCGGTGAGAAGCAGCGCGTGCACGATGTCGGTGCCCACCATGACCTTCGGTTGAAAGCTGTAGAACAGCAAAAGCATCATCATAACAATGCTACCTGAGCCCACCGAAGTGATGCCTACCAGAAAGCCCGCCACCAGACCGATGAGCGACATCCAGGCGAACGACTTCATGGTCGGCGGGCGCACCGCGGCCCGTTCCTCGATCTTTTTCTGGAAGAACAAAAAAGTTGGAATGCAAATCAGCAGAACTCCGACGGCAATGGTGATGAAGCGATTGACGCCATTGCCATAAACGTTTCGCAAGTGAATCAGAAAACTTACGCCCAGGTAGGAACCCGGAGCGCTGCCCACAGCCAGCGCCAAGACTACTTTGCGCCGAACCGTTCCTTTCCGCAGGTGGACTATGCTGGCGCCGATCTTGGTGAGAAAGTTGAAAAACGCGTCCGAGCCCACGGCGAGAATTGGGCGTACACCCAAACCGAAAATGAGGATCGGAAGTAGCAAAACGCCACCCCCGAGTCCCGTCATTCCGATGAGGGTCCCGACTCCGAACCCCACTAGGCTTTTGATCAGCAGATCCATGACAGTAACGACGTCAGCCTTTTATCAGTTTCCGGCACCATCCGCGGGGCGGGTTTTAAACTGACTCCGCAGCCGTTCCGATGAAGCCTTCTCGTTCGAGGTGCAGGATAATCTCCTGCGCTGCTTCTTCGGGGGACAATTCGCCCGTATTGATGGTCACTTCGGCATCGGCCGGAACCTCGTAAGGATCCGAGATGCCCGTGAATTCCTTTAGAATTCCCGCCCGCGCCTTGGCATACAGGCCCTTGCGGTCGCGTTGTTCGCAGACCTCCACGGACGTCGCAATGTGCACAAGAATGAACCCTCCGTACGGCCCAATCATCTGCCGGACATGTTTGCGCGTCGCATCGTAGGGGGCGATGGGTGCGCAAATGGCAATGCCACCATTCTTGGTGATTTCCGATGCTACATATCCGATACGGCGGATGTTAATGTCGCGGTGTTCTTTCGAGAAGCCGAGTTCGGAAGACAGATGCTTGCGAACGAGATCACCATCAAGCAGCGTGACCGGACGCCCGCCCGTTTCCAGGAACTTCGTCATCAACACATTCGCAACGGTTGACTTACCGGAACCCGAAAGGCCAGTGAAGAAGATAGTCACACCTTGCTTGTGACGAGGCGGGAAAGTGCGGCGCAATTCAGCCACGACTTCCGGATAGGTGAACCAGGCTGGAATCTCGCGGCCTTCATTCAGGCGCTGGCGAAGTTCAGTACCGGAAATGTTCAGTACACGATCACCTTTCTTGACTTCGTCATCCGGAACGTATTTGTCCTGGTCCTCAAGGTAGACCATCATATTGAAGGGAACCATGGTGACGCCGATGTCGGCCTCGTGTTTCTTGAAGACCTCCTGCGCCTCATAGGGGCCGTAGAAGGGCTTGCCGTCAGTGTCTTTGCCCGGACCAGCATGATCGCGGCCCACAATGAAGTGCGTGCACCCATAATTCTTGCGGATTAGTGCGTGCCAGATGGCCTCGCGGGGCCCGCCCATGCGCATGGCGAGCGGCAGTAAGGAAAGTTTAGCGGTCGACTGCGGGAACTTAGAGAGCAGCAACTGGTAGCAGCGCACCCGCGTGTAGTAATCCACATCGCCGGGCTTGGTCATGCCCACTACGGGATGAATCAGCAAGTTGGCCTCGACTTGCTTGGCGGCGCGGGACGCCAGCTCGACATGAGCGCGATGCATGGGATTGCGAGTCTGGAAGGCGACAACACGGCGCCAGCCCACGCGTGCAAATTCGGCGCGAACCTCGGCAGGAGTCAAGCGCAAGTTGCGAAAATCATAGTGGGACGGGATCTGCGTCCCTTCGACCTTTCCACCGACGTACCAGGGATTCGCCTTGTTGATGGTGTAATCTGCGCCAGGGTGGGCGGTGCTGGTGCTGGCGAAAACTGCCTGAGCTTCCGCATTGCGGTCGGGTTGCCAGACATCTCCGACGTGCAATACGGCGAGCATTACGCCTTCGGGATCGCGCAGCGCGACTCGGCTGGTGCCCGGCGTGAGCTTCTGGGCAAATTCCTCGGTGACATCCAGTGTGATGGGCATCGGCCAAAGAATCCCACTGGCCAGCCGCATGTTGTGGCAGACGCCTTCGTAGTCGGCGCGCGTCATGAAGCCCTGCAGCGGCGAAAACCCGCCCGTAATCAGCAACTCCAGATCGCAAAGCTGGCGACCAGAGAGATCCCACGAAGGCCACTCTTTGGAATGGGCCTTCAGTTCGGGAATTCTTTCTGGCTGGGCGATCAGGTTAATCAGTTCACCGCCGTGGGGTGGAATGAGATGGCTGGTTGAAGCGGTCAAGTGCTAAGCCTCCTAAGATTCTAGCTTGGATTGTCTATAACCTTTATCGTACTGGCATGGATTACTCTAAAGATCTATCCGGCCGGAGCAAAATCGATTGCAGATATCAAGGGAGAGGAAAACCCCGAAACTTTATCCAACAGAGTACCACTTCTATGTTCTGTGCAGCCGTGAGAAAGTCGGATTTTTCCTTGCGAATAACTAACAAGTCCAGCAATTAGCCAACCTTCTTGCGCTAAAGGTTATCTTTGTAAGTTGCTGACACGGCGCGACTTTAGGGAGTGTTTTGGCAAAGAGGCATGCCTGGAATTTAGAATGTGAAAAGAATTGCGACAGTGGCTAGAGCAATTCCACGCCGCGTAGGATTCTGTGCCCGCGACACGGGTTCACTCATTTGCCGAAACCCTCCGGAACAGTATGTTCAATAGGGGTGGCCCCATCGTCGCCACATCGGATTGTAACTTTTTCAGATTACCTTCGAGCAGCCCGTCGAACGAAAATGTGTTGTAATTAAGGGAGCTGGCGGGAACGGAACCGGAGATTTCCGATGATGAAGTGTTGGATCGCTTTTTTGTTCGTGACCGTAGCAGCCTTGTTCTGCCTGGCGTCCGCCCAGAACTCTACGATTGGATCATCTTCCTCTAAGTCGCCAGACCCCCTTAAGACCGCGATCCAGCCACTGACTCCGAAATCCGCAATGGCGCCTCCCCGCAAGTCGTCGGTTGCGGTGCCAAAGGCGGCTACAAGTGGTCGAGGCACGAACGCAGAGCTCAATCGCCTGGAGATAAAAACCGGCGCTTCGAAAAGTGGCAATACGCGAGCATCGAAGGCCAATCCAGTGAAGCCCGCTGCTACATCTTCCGGGATTGGCTCGGGAATTAACTCTTCGTATCAGAAGCCGCGCGTCCCGCAGAAATAGGCACCCTCTTCCCAAATCACTTAGTTCCCAGGGGGCAGCTTGCCCTGTGTTGCGCCAGCTGCTAATGCCCTGGAATCAGCCGTCAGTATCGCGTTTTGGCGTGCAACCGCCGGTTCGGTGATGCAATATTTCACCAGGCACCAGAGTGCGCGCACCCCATCCTTCCATTGGATTTTCTTGCCCTCTTCGTACGTACGGCCCCAGTAGCTGATGCCGACTTCGTAGATGCGCAGCTTCCGCTTGGCGATCTTGACCGTGATTTCAGGCTCGAAACCAAAGCGTTTTTCCTCCAGCGGAATCGACTGGATGACCTCGCGCCGAAAAACCTTGTAACAGGTCTCCATATCGCTGAGGTTGATATTGGTAAGTGCGTTGGAAAGCAGAGTGAGAATCCAGTTGCCCACAGAGTGCCAGAAGTAAAGCACGCGATGCGGGCGGGCGGAAAGAAAGCGCGACCCGTAGACTACGTCGGCGCGCCCTTCAATCAGGGGTTCCAGCAGCACCGTGTACTCTGCCGGATCGTACTCGAGATCGGCATCCTGGATGACGACGAAATCCCCCGTAGCTTCCCGAATGCCGCGGTGCAGGGCCGCGCCCTTGCCCATGTTCTTGGGCTGAAGAAAAATCCGAATCTGGGGATGCTCAGCCTGCAACTGTGCAAGAATCTCCCTCGAGCCATCGCGGGAACCATCGTCCACGCAAATCAATTCGATCTCCAGCGGAACGGAAAGCACTCTCTCAACCACTTGTTGCAGCGTGGCCCGTTCGTTATACACCGGCATGACGACGGAAAGCTTCATTCTTTTGAACGGTAGTGTAGTCGAAAAGCGTAATGCAAATCCAAGTTCGAGTCGTTTTCGTCTAAGCGAGATCTTCATGCTGCAGGTGCTCGCGGAGGATCGCCACAATCCTCGGTGCCGCTTTGCCATCCCAAAGTGGAGGACGCTGGGACTCGGGAGCGGGTTTCTGGAGGATGTATCGAGCAGCTGCGAGAATACGATCAGGATTTACTCCGACTACTTGATTCGAGCCGTGCTCAACCGTCGCCGGCCGTTCCGTGTTTTCACGCAGCGTGAGGCATGGAACTCCGAGAACCGTCGTTTCCTCTTGTACTCCACCGGAGTCTGTGAAGACAATGCGTGCCCGGTCGTTGAGGGAAAGGAAGTCGAGATATCCGAGCGGATCAAGGGGCACGATTCCGACGCGGTTCTCCGCGCCTCGGTTGGCCAGATATCGTGTCAATCCAAAACTCTCGACATTTTTCCTAGTTCTTGGATGAATGGGGAAGAAGACTGGAAAGTCGGCAGCCAGAACACTCACCGCGCTGAGAATCCCTTGCAGCGTTTTGGGATCGTCCACGTTGGAGGGCCGGTGCAGAGTGAGGACACCATAGGGGCGGCAGCCGGATCCATCCCGGTGCACGCCAAGCCCGTCGAGAATCGGCGATTTTGCAGCCACTTCGCGGTGCCGGAGCAGGCAGTCGATCATGACGTTACCAACAAGGAAAACATTTTCTGGAGGCACGCCTTCATGTTTTAAATTCTCGACCCCACTCTGCTCGGTCACAAAAAGCAGGCTGGAGACCGCGTCGGTGAGTTTCCGGTTAATCTCTTCCGGCATCGTCATATCGAAACTGCGCAGTCCAGCTTCGATGTGGGCCACGCCGATGCCCAGTTTGACGGCCGTAAGCGCGGCGGCAATCGTGGAATTCACGTCCCCCACAACCAGAACCAGTTGTGGCTTGTAGTCGAGCAGGACGGGTTCGATGCGCTTCATGATCTCGGCAGTCTGTACCGCGTGGCTGCCGGAACCGGTTTGAAGATTCACATCCGGTTTGGGCAGACCAAGATCCGCGAAGAAGTTGCCGGAAAGGAGCTCGTCGTAGTGCTGGCCGGAGTGCACCAGGCAGTGTTCAATGGTGGGAAGTTTCTTCAGCTCATCGACGATGGGCGCGATTTTCATAAAGTTGGGGCGCGCCCCAACTACGCTCAGGAGCCTGATCATCGGGAGACTCCTGCCGCGATAGCCCCGGTATATGAGGGTTTTCCCTGAAACACGCGGCTACTACGACCCCCGAGGCTGAGCGTTTCAGGCTGTGATGAGGAAGATTTCATCGCTCAGGCAACAGTATAGAGCACGTTCGGGTATCCAGTCCCGGTCTTCAGTCGGTTCGGGAGGACTGCCGCCAGGACGCATATGTTCTTGCCCTTTTGAAAGATGTTTGTGCTCCGTCATGCATTGGCGGGAAGGGGACGCGTTACCGGTATCGGCACAGTGAAGCAGAAACATTGCAGCCCGCCACGTCCGAGCTGGAATTCCGATAAAGGTTAACGCTGTTCTATCGCAGCACCACCCCGAAGGGCACACATTCCAAGATCAATTCCGCCTTGGACGCGAACACCGCAGTGGTCCCATACCCACCCGCCTTCATGGAGCGAGATTTCATGGGGTTGAGCCGGAAGGAGACTCCTCAGGCTGAGCACGGCCGCAACTGGAAACGGGTTAGGAGAACTGCCCTTTTTCATGGTAGGTGTTTTCGTCGTATTCTTTGGGCACGCGGCCTTTTCGGAGGCGCGCCGATGTGCAGTTCGCGTTTGTCATTTAGTGCCGGTATCCCGACAACTAGTGCCGGTGTCGCGACAACCATCGCCATTTGGGCTCTTCGGCCAGACGGCGCAGCGAATTCCAACTGGAATCATCTGAACGAAGAGAATTTGATCGTGCCATGGCTGGCTCGTATCCGGTCAGGACAACTCTGGAAAAACAAGTATCCGGACGCCACGTTCCCCTTCAAGGACACCCGAATTGCTAGTGGCGAGCATGTGGCGGCACCGGGTCCGGCAACGTGCAGACTCTTGCACTCTCTCTTGCCGACTCTCCAACCCTTACGTAGAACGTCCTAAATCCAGCGTCCAACAAGCCTTTCCGCCGACTTAGATATTGCATTCTGTCCAGATTTCCTGTAAGAAAGTCTGGCTCCTTGCTGTCTGGCGCCTTTCCGGTTCAGAGTCGCGCTCTCAGGAGCAAATTAGTGAAGAGAATAGCCAATTGCCATATCGGCATCGTTGCTGTTGTCGTATTCTGCATTTTCTCCATTGCGCTGCAAGCGCAGGTGAACGTCACCACGTATCACAATGACAACGCTCGGACAGGACAAAACACGCAGGAAACAATCCTGGATCCGGCTAACGTGAACAGCAGCCAATTTGGCAAGTTATTTTCCGTCTCTGTCGATGGATGGGTGTACGCCCAGCCTTTATATCTTTCGAACGTGAACATTGGCGGCGGTACCCATAACGTCCTGTACGTGGCCACCGAGCACGACAGCTTGTACGCCATTGACGCGGACAAGGGAACAATCTATTGGTGGATCAGCCTGATTCCCTCCGGGGGCAGCACGGTCAACAGCAGCAGTGACTTGGCTTGCAATGACGTGGTACCAGAGGTCGGGATCACGGGAACTCCCGTGATCGACACCAGTACAGGGACGATCTATCTGGTGGCGAAGTCGAAGGTCAACGGCAGCCTGGTCCAGTATTTGCATGCCATTGACGTGACTACTTCGGTCGAGAAATTCGGCGGTCCGGTATCCATACAGGCGTCGGTGCCTGGAACGGCCTCGGATGGCAACGGCACCACCGTAAGCTTTAGTCCGCACCTTCAACATCAGCGTGCAGGCCTGTTGCTGGTGAACGGGCATGTGGTGATTGGGTGGTCGTCGCATTGCGACATCAGTCCCTGGCATGGCTGGATCATGTCGTACAGCGCCAGCACGCTTTCCCAGGAGGCTGCCTTTAACACCTCAGCCGACGGCAGCGCGAACGGAGTTTGGATGAGCGGAGGAGGGCTGGCGGCAGATTCGAACGGAAACATCTTTTTCGCAACCGGAAACGGCACTTGGAATGGCACAACCGACTATGGCGACAGTATCGTCAAACTCGGGCCGCCCAGCGGAGGCAGCTTCCCGCTGTTGGATTACTTCACGCCCTATAACCAGAGCAGTTTGTCCGGTGGCGATACCGACGTAGCATCCGGCGGATTGGTTTTGCTGCCCGCACTTGCTTCCGGACAGCAACTGCTGACCCAGATGGGCAAGGAAGGCAAGATATACTTAATCGACCGCAACAATATGGGGAAGTATTGTGTCAATCTAAACCCTCCTTGTAGCGGCAATGATCCGAATATCGTGCAGGAGATTCCGGGTGCAACCGCTGGAGTCTGGGGCACGCCTGCGTACTGGAACGGCAGCGTGTACTGGGGCGGAAGCAAGGGGGCTGACCCCGACAATCTGAAGGCATTTTCGTTTAATGCCAACGGCAGTGGACTGCTTTCGAGTTCTCCGACATCGGAAAGTTTAAAGACATTCAGTTTTCCCGCTCCTTCCCCATCCATTTCGGCTAACGGCAGCGCAAACGGAATTCTTTGGGGATTAGAAAACAGCGCCTTTGGGTACACTTGCAGTGGCGGCGCGAATTGCCAAATACTGTATGCCTATGATGCAACTAATCTCGCGAACATGCTCTACAACAGTAGCCAGGCGCCGAACAACCGTGATGTCCCCGGCGGAGCTGTGAAGTTCGCAACACCGACTATCGCAAATGGAAAGGTTTATGTTGGCAGCCAGCTAAAGGTGTCTGCCTACGGTACGATCAGCACGTCTCCTGCAGCGGCAACGCCAACCTTCAACTTGGCGCCGGGCAGCTATACAAACCCCATCGGCGTAACCCTATCCGACAGCACCTCGGGTGCGACCATTTATTGCACGACCGACGGTACCACGCCCACCGTCAATTCGCCTACATGCGGCAACGTCGCGATCAGTTCGACCACAATTCTGAAGGCAATGGCAACGGCGAGTGGATTCAACCCCAGCGCCATTGCGAGCGGAACCTTCACCATCGACCCTGGTGCAACCGGAATCAATTACGGTAGCGGATTTACGTCAGCAGGGCTAACTTTCAACGGAGCTGCCAAGCTCAACGGTACGCGCCTGCGGCTTACCGATACCGGGAAATATGAGGCGGGGAGCGCATTCATCAGCACGCCCATTGGTGTTCAGAGTTTTGCGACTGATTTCAGTTTTCAACTGAGCAGTGCAAGTGCGGACGGTTTCAGTTTCACCATTCAAGGGGTCGGGGCGAGCGCCCTGGGGCCTTCGGGCGGCGGTTTGGGCTATGGTGCCGGCAAGCCGGGCGGAACGCCGGGAATCGCCAACAGCGTGGCGGTGAAGTTCGATATCTATAACGACGTTGGCGAAGGCACAGACTCTACCGGACTCTACACCGACGGTGCTTCTCCCACCATTCCCGCTTTGAACATGACCAGTTCAGGAGTAGCTCTGCTCAGTGGCGATGTGTTCAATATTCACATGACGTACGACGGTACGACGTTGACGATGACGATCACCGACGCCACTAACTCCTCTCAGACCTTCACATCCAGTTGGACGATCAACATACCGGACACAGTCGGCTCGAATACCGCCTACGTGGGATTCACTGGTGGCACCGGCGGACTGACCGCAATCCAAGAGATCTTGGATTGGACCTATGTCACGAGTCAAGTAACGACGGCCACGCCGACATTCAGCCCTGTGCCAGGCTCTTACAACTCAGCTCAATCTGTGACGCTGACGGACCTGACGGCGGGCGCGGTAATTTACTGCACCACGGACGGGACCACGCCTACGGCGAGTTCGCCAGTGTGCACAACGTTGACGGTGAGTACGGCGACCACGATCCAAGCGATCGCGGTGGCGAACGGATACAACAACAGCGCCGTGGCAAGCGGGACCTACACCATCAACGCGACCGGGAACCCTTATGTCAATTACACTCCAGGCTTCAGTTCGACCGGACTCGCGCTAAATGGCTCTGCCGCGCTGAACGGTACTCGGTTACGGCTGACTGACGGCGGGAAAAAGGAAGCGGGGAGTGGCTTCTACACGACGCCTCTGAATGTCCAGTCGTTTACCACTGATTTCAGCTTTCAGCTAACCAATCCCAATGCGGACGGCATCGCATTTGTGATCCAGAGCGTCGGCACCACGGCGCTCGGTCCCACCGGTGGCGGCTTGGGCTACGGAGGAACCGTAGGCATTCCTTCCAGCGTGGCTGTGAAGTTCGATCTTTACAACAACGCCGGCGAGGGCACGAATTCGACCGGCCTGTACACGGGTGGAGCTTCGCCGACTGTTCCCGCCACAACCCTCGGCGGCAACATAAATCTGCACAGCGGCGATGTCTTCAACGTTCAGATCACCTACAACGGTACCGCATTGACCATGACGATTACCGATGCCAACACGCCCGCCGACACCTTCACGACGAGTTGGGCGGTGAACATTGCCGGGACGGTGGGGGCGAACACCGCCTATGCGGGCTTCACGGGTGGCACCGGCGGTGAGACCTCGACCCAGGACATCCTGAACTGGACCTTTACGTCCGGGGCTCCGCAATAAGAATCGGAGTCAGCGTGGGACTGCTTTCAACACTTGCGTTTAGCGTCAAGCTCGCACTGCTAGTGGTCGCAATGCTGTTGCTTGCTCCAAGTTGCGCTCTAATGGGACAAGCCAACAGTGCGAGCTGTGTGGCCGAGCATTACAAAGTAATCGCCTTGCCCCTGCGGCCGGCCCACATCAATGAAGCTAGGCAGGTCGCAGGCACAACGACCGGTCATCGCGCTGCACTGTGGACCGAGCAATCTGGGCTTCGCGAACTGCCTCTGCCGGCGGAATTCTACAACTCCGAAGCCGTCGCAGTTAACAATTCCGGTCACGTCACTGGAGTTGTATCCGACCGTAACTTTGAGAAGCATCACGCATTCATCTTTGCCAATGACGTCCTAACCTTGCTTTCTGGAGACCAATCCCGCTCCTACGACGTCAACGACTCCAACGAAGTTGTCGGAGAATCCCTGCTCCCTGGAGGGAAAACCACCGTGCCGGTGTCTTGGAACAAGAACACGATTCGATCACTAGGTGGCTGTTGCGGCGGTTCCGCCAAAGGAGTCAACAAAAACGCAGACGTAATTGGCGACTTGTACGACGAGACGGGACGTTATCAAGCATTCGTGTGGAACGCGAATCGAGGCATGCAAGCCATTGGACCACCCGATCGTTATAGTTCCGCAATCGCGGTGAATGATCATGGTCACGTGGTGGTCCAGGCGTTTTCCGAGGCTTTTCTCTACACGGGCGGGAGCCTCACCCGGTTGGAGCTATCCCCGCGATACCCCAGCCAGCCTCGTGCGATGAACAATTGTGACATTATCGTCGGGTCTTTCGGTCCGTTTGCCGACGCCGAACGGGCATTCGTATGGGGGAAATCGCGCGGGTTTCTAGACTTGAACTCTCGCATTGCATCCGATTCAGGTTGGAAACTCGAGTCTGCGACCAGCATCAATGACCACGGTGAGATCGTCGGTCGGGGAGACTACAAGGGCCAAGACGATACTGGTTTCCTCTTGGTCCCTGAACGTTAACGGCACACTCCAGCCGGGCGTGCCGCTCCCGCGACTGTTGCTCTCTTAGAAAATGGTAATCGCGATACCTCCGTGAGGGGCCTCTGCACAACTTAATCTACATGACTGGGAAAGCCGCTGATTCATGCTAAGTAATAGGCAGCTGCAACTCCCAGCTTTTTGGCGACGAGGATAACACCTAGCTACGCATTCATACTCGATGTTTATGCGCGGATTAGTAAGTCAAAACATTATCGCAACTTTGGGCGCGCGTACCATTTGCCTTTCTTAGAACATCCCAATTTGAAACTATGAACTATCGGACAGGGGGGCTTACTGTACTGGCGGAATCTTTTTCTTTCGCTCCAAGGCGTTCAGAGTGTATGGCATGCGACTCCCCCAGTCCATTATTCAGCCTCTTTTTGTTCCAGGAATCAACCTTCTAACCATCGGCGTGGCGATCGCGCTCCTCTGCGTGGTACCCGTGAGCGCCGAAGCAGCAACCGCGCAACTCGTTTGCACAGCTACTAACCTTCGATTCGGGGCAACCGTGGTCGGTCAGACCGAAACCTTGCTGCTCCCCGTGACGAATACTGGGCAGACGAGTGTGACGGTCTCCGGAATCACGGTGAGCAACTCCGAGTTCACTGCGACCAACTTGAGCCTGCCGCTGGTCTTGCTTGCGGGACAGAGTGTCGATGTGAGTGTAAGCTTCACTCCCACGGCGCTGGGATCGACGGGAGGCACGGTCAGGTTCTACAGCAATGCATCGAACGCTACCCTTACGCTTGAGGTTGCGGGTACCGGCGTGACCAGCTATTCCGTGACCGCCAGCCCCTCTGCTGTGTCGTTTGGCCAAGTGGCGATAGGAGCCAGTTCTGCCCTACCTGTCGTGCTTCACAACCTCGATTCTTGGAAAGTGAGCATCTCGTCAGTCCGGACGTCGGGCAGCGAATTCTCGGTGAGCGCCGCCACATTCCCTTTGACTCTGGGCGTAGGGCAAAGCGTTACGCTGAACGTCATCTTCAGCCCAAAATCGGCCGGCATGACCGGAGGTAGCCTGTTTGTTTCTGGACCCAAAGCGCTGACCATACCTCTCACCGGTACAGGAACCGCAACCGCCTCGAGCCAGTTGACCATCGCTCCAGCACCACTGAACTTCGGCGACGTAACTGAGGGAACAACAGAGACTCTGCCAATCACCATGAGCGCCGCTGGTGCAAGTGTGACAGTATCTTCTGCCAGCAGCAGCAGTTCCCAATTTGTCCTGGAAGGGGCTTCTTTCCCGTTAACGATTCCCGCGGGCCAGAGCGTTTCCTTCAATGTCGCCTTCACACCAAAAAGCAGCGGGACCGCTTCTGGCTCCCTCTCGTTTACTAGCAATGCGTCCACCTCGGGGACGCTAGAATCACTCACCGGTATTGGCACAGCTAATGGCACAGCCACGCAGTACAGCGTCAACCTCTCTTGGAATGCCAGTTCGGAGGTCACAGGCTACAACGTTTATCGCAGCACCGCCGCGAACGGCAGCTATTCCAAGATCAACTCCAGTGTGAACCCGAACACTGCGTATACCGATAGCACAGTCGTCTCCGGGCAAACGTATTACTATGCCGCCACATCGGTGAACTCTAGCGGACAGGAGAGCGCCCGCTCGACGCCACCGGTAGAAGCGGCGATCCCTTAACGAAGCTTGCGGTTGGCGATCTTCACCGTGATCCCAGGGTCGAAACCGAAACGTTTTTCTTCCACGCGTGTCCGACTGGATCATCCCGCGGAGAAGCCTTGTAACACGTCTCCATGTCACTCAGGTTGATGTTGGTAAGCGCATTGGAAAGCAGAGTGAGAATCCTGCTTACAGAATGCCTGAAGCAAAGCACGCGATGAGGACGGGCGGAAAAAAAGCGCGACCCGTAAACAACATCGGCGCGTCTTTCAATCAAAGGCTGCACGACACGGTGCGCTCTGACGGACATGGATTTGCTTCTCACGCTTCCGGGTTTCGGCGATGTCGTAGGAGGCCTGCATCCGCAGGAGCGTATCCATCTTCACTCCAAAGGCTTTCTCAACGCGGAGCGCCATATCCGGCGGTTACGGGTGACGCTGAGGCTCCAAGTGCCCTTGCGGTCGCCGGTCGTTGTGTGCACCTTCCACGCTGAGAGCGAGCGTAATTCCTCGGGGTCTTGCATGTCATCGAGGAGGCCAGCATCTTGTACCTGATATGTCATCAACAGCTTGGCCCATCTCGGGTATAAGAAACACAAAGGGAGAAGCAGCTCATATGTACGTATGCATATTATATGCGTATATACATATTATGCGCAAGAACTTTTATGGCTCGTGGCGCCGAGAAAATGACTGTAGATTGGAGGGCAGTAGGACGCCGCATCCGGGAAATTCGAGGCCTGGACGTGAGCCAAATGCAGTTTGCGCTTGAGCTTGGTGTAAGCCAGGGACAGCTTTCGCGATATGAGAAGGGCCGAAGCGAGATCGGCGCCGAAGTGCTGATGCGCTTATCTCGACTATCAGGACGAACCATCGAATGGCTCCTAACGGGCCGCGACAAGCTATGAAACGTGAACGTTCGCGCATCACCGCCGAAGTTTTCTTTTGTGGCATGTATTAATACGTTCATAAGTAAGTAGACATAGGATATAATGGCCGGCATGAAGCGACGCGACGCTCGTGCCCTCGACCATAAGACGTTGCAAGAGATTCGGATTCGTGCGGTCGAAAGAGTTCAAGCG
>Ga0208820_1000291_pt1 | contig 44308 bp, 41 predicted proteins | sample June2015DPH_16_5_FD_184713 | JGI IMG/M metagenome (GOLD analysis project Ga0208820, IMG submission 184713) | Peatland microbial communities from SPRUCE experiment site at the Marcell Experimental Forest, Minnesota, USA - June2015DPH_16_40... | ecosystem: Environmental > Terrestrial > Soil >...
TCTCGGCGGAGGCAGCCGCGAAGGCGGCGCTCCCGGTGGCGATGCGGACCGTGTGGTCTCGATGCCCCGCGCGGGCGCCCGCCCGCAATCCGCCGCTCCCGCCGCGGCCGACGACATGAGCCAGGGAATCACCGACGACGACGTGCCGTTCTAGATACGGCTTTCGTTTTCCTGTCCACCTGTGGTGAGAAGTTAGCGGCCGGCTCGCACTATGAGGAGTGATGGAGGTTTTTCGCCATGGCTCTGCCGGCTCAAAGCGACCCAACAGTGGGCGACCTTGCCCGATTTGACGAAGACTGGACGAAGGCGGCGGCTCCTTCGGACGGTTCGCATCCGGATGTTCCGGACGGAATCTACGATGCGGTGATTGAAGACGCGCAACTAACGGAAACTGTGTCAACCGGCCGCCCGATCGTGGTTTGGAAGCTGCGAATCCGAGGGCCGCAAGCGGTGGATCGCGTCGTGACGAAGAATCGAGTGATCACCGAGAACACCCTACAGTACCTCAGAGAAGACTTAGACAAGTGCCGGTTGGCGGTAGCGCGCTTGTCCGAGTTGCCGGCCCGTCTCGGCGAACTGGTGGGCCGGCCCATCGGTATCGAAAAGCGCACGAAGGATGGACGCTCCAATATCTACTTCCGGTGGCAGCAGGCTAATCGAACCGACCAGGGCATCATCACCGACGACGACGTGCCGTTCTGACGCGGAGGCGGCTTTAGCGTAGCCGGCCTTTTCGCAAGCATGGCGACGCGTTTTCGGCGGCAGCCCAGAGCCTCGCGGCGGGCCGGACATGTCCGGCCCCTACGGCCGGCGGTGTAGGGGCGAGGTCGCCCGCGCGCTCGCGCGATAAAACGCTATCGCAATTGCGAAATGGCACACTTAGCCGGCCTTCTTGGGCCGTACTTTGTTCTCCGGTGGCGGTATCCTTCACGTCCCCCCTACTGCATCACCCACAGCATGACCAGGAAGAACAGCACCATCAGCGCGCCGATGGCGAGCCACACAAACACGTAGAAACGTTCTTGTTCGGGAGGCGGTGTGCTGATGCCGACGGTGAGGTGCAATCCGCGCATCAGCTTAATCAGAAATCGCATCAGGTATTCGCGGCTCCTTGGTTTGGGCGCCGGCGACCGTCTGCCAACAGCCCTGCGTCGGCAAGAGTGCCGACGCGGCACCGACGAGTGCGTGCGCCACGGTACAGCGCGCCAACGTTACAGTTTCTTGAACAGCTTGTCGAAGGCGCTGCGCGCGTCTTCCGGGTTGCGCGGCGCGGGTGGACCGGCCGGCCCCGAATACTGCGCGCCCGAGCCGTTGGAGGTGCCTTCGCGCGCCACCGTCACGCGCGGCGTGAACAGGCTGCACTCGTTGGCTGCGTCCTTAACCGGAATGCGCACCGGGATCGGCTTCAAACATTGGAAGCGCGTGGACGGCTCGAAGTGCGAGCACTGCTTGCAACAGTGCAGCGCTGCGTTACACTTCGGGCACGCGCCGTTGAAGTCGGTGCCCTCCGGCAGGGCCGTCGAGCAGTTATAGCAGCGGGACGCCGCCACATGTTGCACCAGACGCGGCAAGCGGGGGCCGGTCACATCGATGGGGGGACGCGGACCTTGCGGCTTGGGACTACCGTCGCGGGGAGCCCTGCCGTCGCGGTCCGAATCCATGTACCCGTGTTGTCTGTATTTGCGATCGCTGTCCATGGAGATTTGCTCCGTATCTGCGGGAGAAGAGAGCCTTCGATTGTCGAATCAGCTTTTTCGAGCGAATTTCAACACAAACCACGCCCGCCGCAGGCCGGTCCATGGGCCAGGTGGGCGACGTGGGATAACTAGAGGGGCTGGGGCGGGTATCCAATTACTTGCCGAACGGGCTCGGCATCCCGCCAGTGCCTAAACTCATACATACCACGAAACGGGGTGCAATTGCACGCCCCTTCCAGATAAGAGTAACCAGTGAGTAATAGTATTATTGCCGGATTTTGCATCTAATCTCGATCGCTAGCCGCCTGAACTCCACCGCAACAGGTTAGTGCAAGGGCGCGTCAACGGGTCGTCGAAGTGGTTCGGGCTGACGCGGAGGGCATAGCCAAGCCGGCCGGTGCGATCGGGCAGAATCTCCTTCCCGAACACGGTCACGGCGCCGTGCTGCTCGAACATCGGCAGCACCATCACCTCGGTTTCCTCCAGGTGTCCATTGGCGCTCACCCGGCCCATTACCAGTTCCACTCTGACGTCCTCCGGCTGCAACCCGGCCAAGTCGATGGTGGCGCGCACCGGTACCGGCTTGCCGCTGATCCAGGAGCCGGTCGGGCCGTCGCCGGAATCGAGGAACCGTACCCGGTCCCAGACCTCCCGCACGCGCGCGTTCCAACGCGACCTGTCGTGGGTCAGGCTGAATTGCCCGGCCACCGCGCGCAGGTGCTGTTCGTGCGCCGGCTGGTACAACTGATCCATGTATTCCCTCACCATGCGCCGGCAATCGAACTGCGGAGTAATGTACATCAGCGATTGTTTCATGCGCCGCACCCATTCGCGCCCCGCCTGCTCCCGCCGCTCGAAAAACATCGGCACAATCTCGTTTTCCAGCAGGTAGTAAATGGCGCTGGCGTGCAGCGCATCCTGGTCCTCGGAGTACGGCTCACGCTCGCCGATGGCCCAGCCGCCCGAGTGTTCGTAGGCTTCGTCGAACCAGCCGTCCAGAATGCTGAAGTTGAGCACGCCGTTGATGGCGGCCTTCATGCCGCTGGTGCCGCAGGCTTCTTCGCCGCGCCGCGGGTTGTTCACCCACAAATCCACGCCCTGCACCAGCTCGCGCGCCACCTTCATGTCATAGTCTTCCACGAAGACCAGGTGCTTCCACAGCTCCGGGTCGCGCGAAAGCTGGACAATCTCGCGAATGAAGCTCTTGCCCGGCTGATCCTTCGGGTGCGCCTTGCCGGCGATGACGATCTGTACGGGCATCTCTTTGTGGAGGAGGATCCGCTTCAGCCGCTCGACATCGCGAAACAACAGCGTGGCGCGCTTGTAGGTGGCAAAGCGGCGGGCAAAACCGATGGTGAAGGCGTTAGGGTCCAGCACCTCGCTCGAATGCCGCACTTCCGCCAACGCGGCCTGGCGCCGCACCGCCGACGAGCTCTGCCGTTCCCGCACGAAGGCCACCAGGCGCCGCTTCCGCCGCCGGTGCGCTTCCAGCAGCTCCTCGTCGGGGATGTCTTTCACCTGCTCCCAGATCGAAACGTCGTTGAACCGCTCGCGCCAGTCCGGCTGCAGATACTGGTCGTATAACCCCGCCAGGTCGCCATTCAGCCAGCTCGGCGCGTGAACGCCATTGGTGACCGAGGTGATCGGGACTTCCCAAACCGGCAATTGCGGCCACAGGTCGTGGAACATCTCCTGCGAGATGTGCCGGTGCAGCCGGCTGACGGCGTTGCGGTAGGCCGAGGTCTTCAGCGCCAGCACGGCCATCGAGAAGCGCTCGTCGCGGTCATGCGGGTTGCGTCTTCCCAGCCCCATCAACTGGTTGAAGTCGATGCCGATCTCGCCGCAGTACGCGCAAAAATAGTGGTACATCATGCCGGGGTCGAACAGGTCGATACCCGCCGGCACCGGCGTGTGGGTGGTGAACACGTTGCTGGAGCGGGCGGCCTCGAGCGCCTCCTCGAAGTTGAGCCTGTCCTCACCCATGTAACGCCGCACCTGCTCCAGCACCAGGAACGCCGAGTGCCCTTCGTTCATGTGGAACACGGTGGGCTCGAGACCGACCGCCTTGAGCGCCCGCATGCCGCCGATGCCGAGCACGATCTCCTGGCGGATGCGCGTATCGATGTCGCCGCCATAAAGCGAATCGGTGATGTCGCGATCCTGCGGCAGCACGTTTTCCGGAATGTTGGTATCCAGCAGGTAGAGCGCGATCCGCCCAACATCCAGTCTCCACACCTGGATGTACACGTCCCCCGTGGGCAACTGGACCGTGACTTTCAGGTCGCGGCCATCCACGTTCTTGACCGGGACCAGCGGCAGCGTGTAAAAATCGTTGGTCGGATAACGCTCCTGCTGCCACCCGTCCGGATTGAGCATCTGGCGGAAATACCCCTGCTGATAGAGCAGCCCGATGCCGACCAGGGGATAATCCTGGTCGCTCGAAGACTTCAGATGATCGCCGGAAAGGATGCCCAAGCCGCCGGAATACACCGGCAGGCACTCGGTGAGGCCATATTCCGCGGAAAAGTAGGCGATCAACTTGCCATCGGCCGCGGGTGGGGCCTTCTTGACGCGGGTGTCGAAAGTCTCGCAGGCCAGCCTGTACAGCGCCAGGTAGCGGGGGTCGGCAGCCGCCTTGTCCAGGGTAGCTTGCGACACCCGGCCCAGCATCAGCACCGCGTTATATCCGCAGTCCCGCCACAGCGCCGGGTCCAGGCGCCGGAAGAGGGCGCGCTGCAGCGGCTCCCAGCTCCACAAAATGTTGTAGGCCAGCTCCGTCATCCGGGAGAGCGAAGGGGGCAAAGCGGGGCGAACCAGGAACTCCCGAATCGGTAGAATGTGAAATGGCATAACGCCAAGCGCTCCCTCTACGATAACAAATTGTATAAATTCTCACGAAACTGCACGCCGGCAGCCTCGCGTGCGTCAATATATAAGAAGGTCATGCGTTTTGCGCCGATCATCTGGATGATTGCAGCCACTACGGGGTGGGCGGGGGAATTTGCCGTCTTCGCCAGTGGGTCACGCTTGCACGTGGACGGCCATCAACTTGCCGGCTCCCAAGTCCGGCTATTTTTGGGCGCCGGCTACACGGAACTTGCCGCCTCCGCCATCGTCAGCTTCGAACCGGATGGCGTCGCCGCGCCGGAACCTGCACAGCAGAGCGAACCTCAGAAGCCGGATTCCATTACCATAATCGTACCGCAGCAAATGGCCGACGCCGCCGCCGACAAGTACGGTCTGCCGCGCCAATTGGTTCGCAGCGTCATGGCTGCCGAATCCGGTTTCGACCCTCGGGCCTTATCTCCCAAGGGCGCCGTGGGCCTGATGCAACTCATGCCGGTCACGGCCCAAAATCTGGGAGTCGATCCCAGCGATCCGGCCCAAAATGTCGATGCCGGCGCCCGCTACCTGCGCGACCTCCTGGTCAAGTACGACGGACAGCTCTGGCACGCACTGGCGGCGTACAACGCCGGTCCCGAGGCCCTGGAGAAATATCATAACCAAATTCCGCCCTACCGCGAAACTATCCTTTACATCGAAAGAATCGATCGGGACCTGAAGCGGACCGGCGGCGCCTCTCAATAGGCGCAGCGGCTATACGCTCACCTTCAGCACTTCTTCGCCCTTATGCCAGTTGCAGGGGCAAAGCTCGTCGGTTTCGAGCGCGTCCAGCACGCGCAGCACCTCCTGCGGATTGCGGCCCACCGAAAGATCGTTCACCGAAACGAAGCGGATCACGTTGTGCGGATCCACCACGAACGTCGCCCGCTGCGCCACTCCCTCCTGCGGATCCAGGATTCCCAGCTCCGCGCAGAGCTCGCGCTTGATGTCGGCCAGCATGGGAAACGGCAGCGCCTTCAGGTCGGGGTGGTTCTGCCGCCAGGCCAGGTGAACGAATTCGGAGTCCGTGCTGCCGCCCAGCACCTGCGCGTCGCGGTCGGCGAAATCCCTGTTCAGCTTGCCGAACGCGGCGATCTCGGTCGGGCAGACGAAGGTGAAATCCTTCGGCCAGAAGAAATACACCTTCCACTTGTCCGGATAATCTTCGTCGGTGACGGTGCTAAACGTTTTGCCTGGCTCCAGGCTGACGGTCGCCTGCAAAGAAAACGACGGAAATCTCTGTCCAACTCCCAACATGTCGATGGTCTCTCCTCGTGTCTTAAACTGCGAATACCGTGTCGATCTTAGCCGCCAAGATAAAATCGCTCTCGGTCAGTCCGTCGATTTTGTGGGTCCAGATTTTGGCCTCCACGCGTCCCCAAGCCAGGTAGAGGTCCGGATGGTGGCCCTCCCGCTCAGCCAGTTCCCCGACGCGGTTGACGAAAGCCAGCGCCGCGCGGAAGTCCGGGAACGCAAACATCTTCTGCAAATGATGTTCGCCGACCACCTTCCAGCCCTGCAACTGCGCTTGCAGCCCCGCCAGTTCTTCGCCCTTTAGCGCCGGCACTCCGCCGGTGCACGGCTTGCACTGCTTTCCCGCCAGACTCATGTCGTCTCTCCTGTCAGTGGCTGCTCGCCACCGCATTTCTCACAAACACCGCGGAAAACCACCTCGAAACTGCGCACCCGGCGCGTTCCCAGCGCCCAGCCGCAATTCGCCGTATATACTAGACACAGTATTAGCTTAGATCAAATCTAATACACGCGTCTGTCAAGCCCGAGACCCGAGGGCTGTGCCGGCTCGAGTCCACTGGTAAGATGTTTAAGAGTGGATTCCGAGATCACGCCCGAGGCTCCGCCGCCTGAGCAGCATCCTGCGTGGAAGCGCGTGCAACTGGCCCGCCATCCCAAGCGGCCGCATTCGCTCGACTACATCGACCGCCTGTTCACCGAGTTCCAGGAGCTGCACGGAGACCGCTCGTTTGCCGACGACCCCGCCATCATCGCCGGCCTGGCGCGCTTCGAGGGCCAGCCCATCGTTATCGTCGCCGAAGAGAAAGGCCGCAACACCAAGGAGCGGCTACAGCGCAACTTCGGCATGCCCAAGCCGGAGGGCTACCGCAAAGCCCTGCGGATCATGCAACTGGCCGCCAAGTTCGGCCGCCCGGTGATTACGTTTCTCGATACGACCGGCGCCTACCCCGGCATCGACGCAGAGGAGCGCGGCCAGGCGGAGGCCATCGCCCGCAACCTGCGCGAGATGGCGCGGCTGGCCATCCCGGTTATCGTGGTGGTGATTGGCGAGGGCGGATCGGGAGGCGCGCTGGCGCTGGGCGTTGGCAACACCGTCCTGATGCTCGAAAATGCGGTCTATAGCGTGATTTCCCCGGAAAGTTGCGCGTCCATCATCTATCGCGATTCCGGGAAGGCCGAGCGTGCCGCCGCCGCGCTGCGCCTCACCGCGGAGGATCTGGACCAACTCGGCCTCATCGACACCATCATTCCCGAACCTGAGGGCGGCGCGCAGGAAAACCCGGAAACTGCCGCCGAGAACCTGCGGCAGGCCCTGCGCCACAGCCTGCTCGAGCTGGCCGGGCTCACGGGCGAGCAACTGGTGGAGCACCGCTACGCCAAGTTCCGCAAAATGGGCAACTTCTTCGCGTAGCCGTCAATGTTTCGCGAGGCGCGGGGCGAGGCATGCCTCGCCCCTACAAAGGGCCGGCCGGATCGGTAGGGGCCGGGCACGCCCGGCGCTCCAAGTGGGGCGTCAGCCCCAACCCCGCTAACATTTCGCCTTTTCCGGCGTCTTTCGGATGGCTCTCTACGCTTCCGCCGTAGGGCCTGCGGGCCACGTTGTAAAATAAAGGGTGAACTCCCACCTGCAAATTTGCGTCTAAAGCGGTGATAGGACATCGTCGTGAAAACTAAGTGGAAAGTAATCATCACATTGGCGGCCCTGCTGGTGGCCGCCATCGGAGTGTACGCGAGCACGGTCTATAGCAAGCGCGGCGTGGTGACGGTGCAGACCGGACAGGTGACGCGCGGCGACCTGGCCGCCATCGTCACATCCTCGGGCGAAATCAAGCCTAGGAACTACATCAATATCGGCGCGAACTTTGGGGGCATCATCACGGAAATCCTGGTCAAGGAGGGCGATCACGTCCGCAAGGGCCAACTGCTGGCGCGCCTCGAGAATACGCAACCCACAGCCGACGTGGCCGCGCAGGAGGCCGGCGTCAATTCCTCGCTGGCCGACTTGACCGCTCAGGAAGCCGGACTCAAAGTGGCCGACGAGAACATCCGCACCATGCAGGCCAGCCTCGAGCACGACAAAGCCGACCTGGATCGCATGAAGGCCGATTATGATCGGGCCCAGGACTTGTTCAACGAAAAACTGCTCGCCCGCCAGGATTTCGAGCTCAAGAAATTCACCTACGAAGCGCAGAAGGCGCTAATCGCGGAATCGGAGACGCGCATCCTGCAGGCCAGAGCTACGCGCGAGCAGAACGCGGCGCAGGTTGCTTCCGCCCAGACGAAAATCGCCCAGGCGCGCGCCAACCTCTCCCGCTTCGCGGACGTCCTGCGCAAGTTCGACACCTCCGCGCCCCTCGATGGCGTGGTCACCAACCTGCCCGTGCGCGTCGGCGAATCCGTGGTGCCCGGCATCCAGAACTCCGAGGGCAGCGTGATCATGACTATCGCCGACATGTCCGTCATCACAGCCGAGGTCAAGGTGGATGAGACCGATATCGTGAGCGTGCATCTGGGCCAGGTGGCCGATATCACCATCGACGCCATCCCCAATAAGACCTTCAAAGGACACGTGAGTGAGATTGGGGACACCGCCATTTTGCGCTCCACCGGCCTGGCCGCGTCGCAAAGCGCCATCTCCAGCCAGGAGGCCAAGGACTTCAAGGTGGTGATCGCGATGGATAATCCGCCGGACGAGATTCGGCCCGGCCTCTCCTGCACCGCCAAGGTCACCACCGCGACGCGGACCAACGCGGTGACGATTCCCATTCAGGCGCTCACCATCCGGCAGCGCGGCGACCTGGAACAGCCCAAGCCCGGCTCCACTTCCACCGCGCAGGCCGCCACCAAGCCCGACCCCGCCGCCGAAAAAGCGCGTAAGGAAGAAATCCAGGGCGTCTTTGTGGTGAACGCCGGCAAAGCCGAATTCCGCAAGGTCGAAACCGGCATCACGGGCGCCACCGACATTGAAGTGCTCAGCGGGCTGAAGCCGGGCGACCAGATCGTCACCGGCTCCTACCAGGTGATCCGCACCATCAAGAACGGGGCCCTGGTTAAGGTCGATAACAAGGCCCCGGTGGCCGCCACGACCAGTTAGGATTCGAGATCCCATATGTCAGCCGTCGCCGACAACTCATTACTGGAGCGCGCCGAGCAACTCAAGCGGGATGGCGTGGTCATCCGCACTTACGATCTCTGGAAGACCTACGTGATGGGCGATCAGGAGATCCACGCGGTTTCGGGAGTCGATATCGAAATCAAGCGGGGCGAATACGTCGCCATCATGGGCCCTTCCGGCTCGGGCAAGTCCACGCTGATGAACCTGATCGGCTGCCTGGACACGCCCACCAAGGGGCAGTACTTCATCAACGGCAACCTGGTGAGCGACATGACGGACGATGAGCTGGCCCGCATCCGCAACAAGGAAATCGGCTTCGTTTTCCAGACCTTCAACCTGCTGCCGCGCGCCACGGCGCTGCACAACGTCGAGCTGCCGCTGATCTACGCCGGCATGTCCTCGACTGAGCGCCTAGCCCGTGCCAAGCAGGCGATGCAGCAAGTGGACCTGGAGCAGCGCATGCTGCACAAGCCCAATGAGCTGTCCGGCGGCCAGCGGCAGAGGGTTGCCGTCGCCCGCGCCCTGGTCAACAACCCATCCATCCTGCTGGCCGACGAGCCCACCGGCAACCTGGACACGGCCACCGGCAACGAAATCATGGGGCTGTTCGAGCGCCTCCACGAGCAGGGCAATACCATCATCCTGGTCACCCACGAGCACGATATCGCGCAGCACGCCTGGCGCATCATCCACATCCGCGACGGGAAAATCGAAAAAGACGAAAAGATACGGTAGGGGCCGGGCATGCCTGGCCTTGTGGGGCAGGCGATCGGGTCTTGCCGCCTGTCATCGGCGCGGCAGCGACAGGCCACAAAAGGCGATGGCCTATCCTACTTCGTGTAGATCGTCACGTCCACGTTCATGCCGGGGCGCAGCACCACGCCTTCATGCGGCTCTACCAGGATCTTCACCGGGATGCGTTGCACCACTTTGACGAAATTGCCGGTGGCGTTCTCGGGCGGCAACAGGCTCATGCTGGCGCCGGTGGCGCCGGCAATCGAATCCACGTGGCCGGGGATCTTGGCGCCGTACATGTCCACGTGAATCTCCGCCCGCTGGCCGGCGTGCACCTGGGCGAGCTGGGTCTCCTTGAAATTGGCGGTGACCCAGGTATCGCTCAGCGGAATCAGGGTCATGATGCCTTGGCCGGGTTGCAGAATCTGGCCGATTTCGACGCTCTTGCGCGTCACCACGCCATCCATGGGCGCGACGATGGTCGCGTAGCTGAGTTGCAGCTCGGCGGCTTCCAGCGTGGCCCGCGCGGACTCGACGACCGCCTGCGCGGTGCCCACGTCGGCCGTGCGAATGGCCACCTGTTTGCGGTTCGCCACCGAGGCGGAGAGCTGCGCGTTGGCCTGCGCAACGCGCTCGACCGCGGCCTCGAGCGATGCTTTCTTGATCGCCGCTTCCTTCCCGGCCGAGGCCAGCTTCTCCTGGGCTTCTTTGAGCTCGCTCGCAGCCACCTTGGCCGCAGCCACGTAGGCGTCATATTGCAGTTGCGAGATTTCGGCTTTGTCCACCAGCGGCTTCATACGCGCCAGGTCGGCTTGAGCGCGGTCATTGCTGGCCTGGCGGGCGCGCACGTTGGCCTCGGCATAGGCCAGATCGGAACTGGAGGCCTGTTCGTAAACCAGGCGCGCGCGGTCGAGCTCCGCTTGCGCGTCGCCCACCCCGGCCGAAGCCGAAGTCTGGCCGGATTCGGTGACGAGATCGCTCAACGGCACGCCCACTTGCGCCGCGCGCACCTTGCTCTCATCCTCCGCCAGGGTGGCTCTCGCCTGATCCACCCGCGCCTGGTAGTCGCGCGGGTCGATGCGCACCAGCACGTCCCCCGCCTTCACCGGCTGATTGTCCTTCACCAGCACGTCGATTACGTTGCCGCTGATCTTGGGTGCGATGGCGCTGACGTGCCCGTCCACTTCCGCGTCGTCGGTCGAGACACGGTCGCGGTAGTGGAAGTAAGCCCACAGCCCGGCCCCAACCGCGGCCACGAACAGGATCAGCACCACAAACCGCACCGGCGATTTCTTTTGCGGCTCCGCCACGGCGGGCCGTTCTTCCGTTTCCGGTATTGCGACTTTCGATTCGGCCATAAAGTTACTCCATCGCCAACGGGCCACGCATGGGCCCGGTCCGCTTCATCAAGAACATAAAAGGAATAATCAAAAGAAACAACAGCGCCATCACCCAGAACGCATCCGCGAAAGCCAGCATGGCGGACTGGCGCAGCAGACCCCCGTACAGAAGTCCGCCCGCCTGCCTGGCCGCGTCCGGCATGGTGGCGCCATGCGCGTGCAGCATTTGCGTGGTGTGCGCGATCGCATTCCGATACGCGGCGTCATAAGGTGTCAGATGCGCCGTCAACACCTGCTGATGCATCTGCGACCGCCGCGCCAGCAGCGTGGTTACGGTGGCGATGCCTGAGCTGCCGCCGATGTTGCGCGCCAGGTTGAACAGGCCGGTGGCGTAGTTCATGCGGTCCCTGGGAACCATCGCCACCGTCGCCACGCTGATCGGCACGAACAGAAAAGCCATGCCGGCACTCTGCACCATGCGGCTCCAGACCGCGGTCCCGTAATCGATATAAAGGTTGAACCTGGACATGATCACCAGGCCGCTGGCCGATACCAGCACGCCGAAGATCACCAGCCAGCGAGCCTGGAAATGCCGCAGCAGAGTGCCCACCAGCGGCATGCAGACGATCACCACCAGGCCGCCCGGCGAGAGCACCAGCCCGCTCAGCATGGCGGTATAGCCCAGCAGCGTTTGCAGCAGCAGCGGCAGCAGCATGGTGCTGGCATACAGCACGAAGCCCAGCACCAGCATGGACAGCGTGCCCAACATGAAATTGCGAATCTTGAGCACGCGAAAATCGATCACCGGGTGCTCGTGATTCAATTCCCAGAACACCACGGCCACCAAACATATCGCGGCCACAATGGCGAATCCGACGATGAAGTGCGAACTGAACCAGTCTTCCTTCTGTCCTTCATCGAGCACCACTTCGAGCGAGCCCAGGCCAAGCGCCAGCAGGCCAAAACCCATGTAGTCGATCTTGAGACCGTCACGGAAACCCCGGCGCACCAGGTACGGCGGATCGAATACCAGCATTTTGGTCATCACGAGCGAGAGTATGCCCACCGGAATATTGATGAAGAAGATCCAGCGCCAGGAGAAATCGTCGGTGAGCCAGCCGCCCAGCGTGGGGCCGATCACCGGGGCCAGCACCACGCCCATGCCGAAGATCGCCATCGCCATGCCCTGCTTCTCGCGCGGGAAGGTTTCCACCAGGATGGCTTGCGACATGGGCTGCAACGCGCCGCCGCCGATGCCTTGCAGCACGCGAAAGAAGATCAGCGAGCCCAGCGTCGGCGCCAGGCCGCACATAAACGAGCTGATGGTAAACAGCGCCACGCAGATCATGTAGAACCGCTTGCGCCCCATCATCATGCTGAACCACCCGCCCATCGGCAGGATGATGGCATTGGCGACCAGGTACGAGGTCAGCATCCAGGTGGCTTCGTCGGTGGACGCCGAAAGGTTGCCCGCGATGTGCGGCAGCGCCACGTTGGCCACGCTGGTGTCCAGCACCTCCATGAAGGTGGCCAGCATCACGGTGAAAGCGATGATCCACGGATTGATGGTCCTACTTGGCGTAGAGCGCCTCCATCTGGCCGGCGGCGTGCGCCAGGTCGGCCCGCGCCTGGTTGTAGCGGTAGAGCGCCCCGATCTGGTTATCGTTGGCGCGCGCCAGCTCGTTCTGCGCGTCGACTACTTCGATATTGTTGGCCACGCCCGCCTGGAAGCGGTCGCGGGCCTGGTCCACCTCCTGCCGCGCCAGATCCACTCCCAGGTTGGCCACGTCGACTTCGCTGCGCGCCGCCGCGAGCTGCGCGATGGAGGTCTTCACCTCCAGCGCGATCGAGTCGCGCGCGGCCTGCTCCTGCTGCTTGAGCTGGCGCAGGGCAATTTCCATTTTGGTGCGCTCGGCTTCGATCCGCCCGCCGGTGAAGATCGGGACCTCCAGGCTGGCCTGGTATAGGTACACCGGAATTATGGTGGTGGGCGTGAGACCCTGCTCCGACCAGTTGCCGCTCACCGTCAGCTTCGGCAGCCGCTCTTCCTCGGCGGCTTTGAGACCCAGTTGCGCCTGCGCCATCTGCGCGGCAATCTGGCGCAGCTCGGGACGCGTGGCATAAGCGTGCTCCAGAGTTTGATCGGCCGAAACGTCGGGCGTTTGGAAGAATTGCACCTGGTCGGCCAACTCGATTTTCCGTTGCGGATCGACGCTCAATAAGCGGCCCAGCCCGAACAGCCCGGTTTCCAGTTGCGTGTGCGTCACGATCACCCGCTGCTTCTCGTTTTGCAATAGCACATTGGCGCGGAGCGTATCGATGCCGGTGCCCACGCCGTTCTTCTGCAAATCGGCCGCCTGGTCGTAGAGCGCCTGCGCCAGCGTCTCGCGCGCCTGCGCGGCCTCCACATCGGCCGCCGAACGCTGGCAGCCCAGGTATTGAGAAACCACCAGCATCACGCTTTCCTCGCGCGCCCGAATTTCCTGCGCGTGCGCCGCCGTGATGCCGGTCTGCGCGGCCCGGTAGCGCCGCCACAGCGTCAGATCCAGCGGCGCGCTGAACCGGATTCCGCCTTGCGCCACCCAGAACGGCCCGATGTGCTCCGGAATGCCCGGGAACGGCTCTCCGAACAGCGCTTCGACATTCAGCCGCTGCACCGATTCCCCTATCCCCGCACCCACCTGCGGCAACAGTCCCGAGCGGGCGATGCGGCTGTCCTGGGTGCTCTGCGCCACGTTCAGATTGGCCAGGATCACCTGCGGGTTCTGGCGCAGGGCCAGAACCACTGCGTCGCGCAGCGTGAGCTTCAGCGGCGCGGAATCCTGCGCCAGGGCCAATGGCGCCAGCGCCAAGCAAACCAGAAACCGAGATTTCGTCATCATCCAGCGCGTCCTGTCAATAATTCTAAAATGCAGCGGGCTGGCCATTGTATTTGGCTGAGTTCATTGGATTAGTGAGAATTCGCACTGCCCGCATTTCGGCACCGGCCCAAATGAGGGCGGTAACGCCGGCGGTCTTTGCCGCCGGTGTCTTTTGCGGTTTGGGTGGGGAAGTGGGGACGAAGAAAAAGAACCGGCGACAAGATCGCCGGCGTTACCGAGGCCTACTTCACGCCCAGCTTGCGCATCTTGGCTTGTAGCGTGGTGCGCTTCATGCCGAGCCTGGCGGCGGCTCCATCGGCGCCGCCCACTTTGCCGCCGGATTCGCGCAACGCGCGCTCGATGGCTTCGCGTTCCGCCGCGGCCAGCGTCACTACCGCCGCGCCGCCGCCCGACGCGCGCTTCAACTCGCGCACAGGCGCGTGCAGCGCCGACCCGGGCGAAAGAATCACCGCGCGCTCGATGAAATTGGCCAGCTCGCGAATGTTGCCCGGCCAGTGATAGCGCGTCAGCGCTTCCATGGTTTCGGCGGGAATCGAGGTGATGCGCCGGTTCATGCGCCGCGCGTTCTGCTGTACGAAGTAGCGCACCAGCAGGGGAATGTCCTCGCGCCGGTCGCGCAATGGCGGGACAGTGATGGGAAACACGTTGAGCCGGTAGTAGAGGTCGGCGCGGAACTGCCGCTCTTCCACCATGACGGCCAGGTCGCGATTGGTGGCAGCCACCAGGCGCGCATCGGTGCGGATGGTGCGGGAGCTGCCCAGGCGCTCGAATTCGCGCTCCTGCAGCACGCGCAGCAGCTTGGTTTGCAACTCGAGCGGAATCTCGCCCACTTCGTCCAGAAACATGGTGCCCCGGTGGGCTAACTCGAAACGGCCGATGCGCTGCGCGATGGCGCCGGTGAAGGCGCCTCTTTCGTGGCCGAACATTTCGCTTTCGAGCAGCCCGGTGGGGATGGCGGCGCAATTCAGCTTGACGAACGTGCCCTGGCGGCGCGAGCTCAGATTATGGATGGCGCGCGCCAGCAGTTCCTTGCCGGTTCCGGTCTCGCCACAAATCAAGACCGTGGAATCGGTCGGTGCCACCGTCTCCACCTGCTTCAGATTGGCCTTGAGCGCGCGGCTTTGGCCGATGATTTCCTCAAAACGGCTGTCGGTGCGGATTTCGTCTTCGAGATATACCTTTTCTTCCGCCAGCCGGGCGTTCAGCTCCTCGATCCGCCGGTAGGAGAGCGCGTTGTCGAGCGCGATCGCCACCTGCCCCGCCACTTGCGTATAGAAATCCATGTCGCCCGGGGAAAAGAACTCATCGCGCCGCGAACCCACCGTGAGGACGCCCAGCGTCTCGCCATGCGCCACCAGCGGCATGGCGCAGAACGTCCGCACACCCTCCACCGCCATTACCCTGGCGGTGGCCGGCGCCAGGGCATGCATTTCGTCGAAGCTTAAGATGCGGCCCTGGCGGGTGCGGAAGACGTGACCGGCCACGGAATCGGCCATCGGCACCAGCGTGTCTTCGCGGAGCTCTCCCGCGCCATCCGGAAAGTCGAGCGCCGCCACCCGCAGGTCGCCGCTTTCCGCATCGAACAGCAACAGGCTGGTGTAATCCAATCCGAAGACGCGGCGCAGTGAGGCGGATGCCGAGCGGAACAACTCCTTGCTGGCCACCGAGCTCACCACCGCGTTGTTGATTTCGAGCAGCGCCCGCAGCCGGTCGCGCTCGCGAGCCAGCGCTTGTTCGTAAGTGCGCGCGGCCTCGAAGTTCAGCGCATTATCCACGGCTACCGACACCTGGTGCGCTACCTGCTGCATGAACTCGATGGTCTCGGGCGTGTAGGCGTCAGGCTTGGTGGATCCGAAGGTCAAACCGCCGATCTGCCGTTGCGCCGTGCGCAGCGGCAGCACGCAGAACGATTGGACGCGGTTGGCCGACAGGATCCCGCGCAGTTTCTCAAACGGCAGCTCGGCGCTCACCCGCGGCACATAATATGGGCGCCCGGATTCGAGCGCGACCATGGTCGGTGTCTCGGAAAAAGCGAGCGGGCCGGGAAGCGCGCCGGTCAGCGGCTGGTCGGTTTCCAAGATGTGCACGCGCACCACCCGCTCTTCGAGATCCACCAGGGTGAGGGTGATGTAGTCGAACTCGACCAGGCGCTTCAGACTGCGGCTGAGCTCGCTGAACAAAGTGGCGAGCTGGCGCTCGGTGGAGATCGATTCGGCCACTTCCAGCAGCGTTTCGAAACGCGCCTTAACGGTCGCCGGACTTGCGGTGGAAGAGGGAAACATGGGGGCTGCCAGCCGGTTGTTCTTCAACCGTAGCACAGCCCGCCCGGCCGATGCCTTCTTCCACCAGCGCTTGAATGAGGGGTGTGGCCGCGTCCAGCCGCACGCCCTGCCGATGCATCTCCGAGAGCAGCGATTGCCCCTCGGCATCGACGAAATCCACTTCGCTCAAATCGAGCGACGTGATCCGGCCGGCGGTGGTCGACGATGCCGTCCGCCAGCATTGACGCAGCTCGTCCACCCACGGCCCGGAAAGCTTGCCTTCGAGCTTGATTCGCAGCTCGCGGGCGCTATCGTGAATCGTAATCCGTAGCATGGCCCGGGTGGCTGAAGTGCACGCGGCCTGCCAGATGGGCAGTCTACGCGGTTTCAGGTGGTTAGCTGGCGGCTGGCGGATCGGGTTTAGGCGAATTGCCGAAATGCGGGCAGTTGGATGCCCCGTTTGGCCACTATTCGCAGGCAGCGGGGCTTCCTGTCGCGCTAAACTTGAATGCGGACACTGCTTCCGCAGTGCCGGAATTGTGATGAACCCCGAACCGGACGACTCTCAACCAAAATGGAAAACCCGGCTTGTCGAAGGCGGCTTCCCCGACCGGACCTTTGACATCGAGTTCTGGCAGGCGCAAGGTGACGAAGCGATCTTCCGCGCCGCCTGGGAAATGGTGGAGACGACCGAGGAAATCAAGCATGGCCGAAAACCCACACTACAGAGAACTGTTACGCATCTTGAATGAGTGCGGGGTCGAGTACCTGATAGTAGGTGGGTACGCGGTCATGAAATACACCGAACCTCGCTACACAAAAGACCTCGATGTGTGGGTTCGCAATTCGCCAGAGAATGCCGCGCGGCTGTACCGCGCTCTCGCGGGCTTCGGCGCCCCTCTGGGTCAGGATGGAATCACACCGGAGACCTTCATCAAGGACAGCGTGGTGTACCAGATCGGCGTTGCTCCCGTGCGAGTCGACATCTCAACCCATATTGATGGCGTGCGCTTTGACGCGGCTTGGCGAAATCGGGTCGAGAGCACGTTCTTCGGTGTGACGGTCCACATTATCTCGCTTGGCGATCTCATCGCCAACAAGAAAGCCACCGGTCGGGACACCGACATGGTGGACTTAGAGCGGATTCAACAGGAAGCGGCCAAAAAGGCGCGAGACTGAGCCGGCCGGCCGCGCCTCAGCCCTCTTCCGCCGTTCCCCGCCCGGCTAACTTGGCCAGCAGGAAATCGCGGTTCATTCTGGCGATCACTTCCAGCTTGATTTCCTTGGGGCAGACGGCTTCGCATTCGCCGATGTTGGTGCAGGCTCCGAAGAGCTCCTGGTTGGCTTGCGCCACCATCGCCACGGCGCGTTCGTAACGCTCGGGCTGGCCCTGCGGCAGCAGGCCCAGGTGCGAGATCTTGGCGGCCAGGAACAGCGAAGCCGAGGCATTCGGGCACATTGCGACGCAGGCGCCGCAGCCGATGCACGCGGCCGCGTCCATCGAGCGGTCGGCAGCTTCCTTGGACACCAGGATGGCGTTGCCGTCGGGCGCACTGCCGGTCGCAACCGAAATGAAGCCGCCGGCGGCCACAATGCGGTCGAATGCGCTGCGGTCCACCACCAGGTCCTTCACGATGGGAAACGCGCGCGCGCGCCATGGCTCCAGGTACAGCTCGTCGCCATCCTTGAAGAACCGCATGTGAAGCTGGCAGAGCGTGGTGCCGGGCTTCGGACCGTGAGCCACGCCGTTCACCATCGAGCCGCACATGCCGCAGATGCCCTCGCGGCAATCGTGGTCGAACGCCACCGGCTCTTCGTCCTTGGCGATGAGGTCCTCGTTGAGAACGTCGAGCATTTCGAGGAACGACATGTGCTCGTTGACATTGGGCACTTCGTAGCGCGCCATGCGGCCCTTCGCTTCCGCGTTCCGCTGCCGCCAGATGTGGAGGATGATTTTCATTACTTGTAGCTCCTCTGCGCCGGATGCACATATTCGAAGGTCAGTGGCTCCTTGTGCAACTCGGGCCGGTTGCCCACCCCGCGGAATTCCCAGGCCGCCGCGTACGAGTAATGCGCGTCGTCGCGCGCGGCTTCGCCTTCCGGCGTCTGGTACTCCTCGCGGAAATGGCCGCCGCAGGATTCGTTGCGCTCCAGCGCGTCCAGGCAGATCAATTCCGCCAGCTCGAAGAAATCCGCCACGCGGCCGGCCTTTTCGAGCGACTGGTTCAGCTCTTCGCCCGCGCCCAGCACCTTCACCTCGCGCCAGTATTGTTCGCGCAGGCCGGGAATTTTCGATAGCGCGAATTTCAGCCCTTCCGCGGTTCGCGACATGCCGCAGTAGTCCCACATCAGCTTGCCTAGCTCGCGGTGGAAGCTATCCACCGAACGCGTGCCCTTGTTGCCCAGCAGCTTGTTGGTGATTTCGACCACCTGGGCTTCGGCATCGCGCACCGCGGCGTGGCTCGAATCGACCTTATCCAATTTCGTCGAAGCCACGTAGTCGTTGATGGTGTTGGGCAGCACGAAGTAGCCGTCGGCCAGGCCCTGCATCAGCGCGCTGGCGCCCAGGCGATTGGCGCCGTGGTCGGAGAAATTGGCCTCGCCAATCACGTACAGGCCGGGAATGGTGGACATCAGGTTGTAATCCACCCACAAGCCGCCCATGGTGTAGTGGATGGCCGGGTAGATGCGCATCGGCTCCTGATAGGGGTCTTCGCCGGCGATGCGTTCGTACATGTCGAACAAGTTGCCGTAGCGCTCTTTAATGGTGTGCTTGCCCAGACGGTCGATGGCGTCGCGAAAATCGAGATATACGGCGAGCTTGGTCCCGCCCACGCCGCGGCCTTCATCGCAGACCGTCTTGGCGTTGCGCGAAGCCACGTCGCGCGGCACCAGGTTACCGAAACTCGGGTAGCGGCGCTCCAGATAGTAATCGCGCTCGGCTTCGGGAATCTGGCTGGCCGGGCGGGCATCGTCCTTCTTAGCTGGCACCCAAACGCGGCCATCGTTGCGCAGCGATTCGCTCATCAACGTGAGTTTGGATTGGTAATCGCCGGAGACCGGAATGCACGTCGGGTGAATCTGCGTGAAGCAGGGATTGCCGAACAGCGCGCCGCGCTTGTAAGCCCGCCAGATGGCGGTGGCGTTGGAGCCCTTGGCGTTGGTGGAAAGGTAATAGACATTGCCGTAGCCGCCCGTGCCAAGCACCACTGCGTCGCCCAGGTGCGACTCGATTTTGCCGGTCATCAGGTTGCGCGTCACAATGCCGCGCGCGTGCCCGTCGATGACGATCAGGTCGAGCATCTCCGTGCGCGGGAACATCTCGACCGTGCCGAGGCCAATCTGCCGCTCGAGAGCCTGGTATGCGCCCAGCAGCAACTGCTGCCCGGTCTGCCCGCGCGCGTAGAACGTGCGCGAAACCTGCGCGCCGCCGAAGCTGCGGTTATCCAGGTAGCCGGAATACTCGCGCGCGAACGGCACGCCCTGCGCCACGCACTGGTCGATGATGTTGAGGCTGATCTGCGCCAGGCGGTAGACGTTCGATTCGCGGGCGCGGAAATCGCCGCCCTTCACCGTGTCATAGAACAGGCGGTACACGCTGTCGCCATCGTTGTGATAATTCTTGGCGGCGTTGATGCCGCCCTGCGCGGCGATGGAGTGCGCGCGCCGCGGCGAATCCTGAAAGCAGAAACACTTGACGTTGTAGCCCAGTTCCGCCAGCGAAGCGGCCGCGCTTCCGCCGGCCAAGCCGGTGCCCACCACCAGGATCGTGTACTTGCGCTTGTTGGCCGGGTTCACCAGCTTGAGGCTGAATTGGTGCCGGTCCCAACGCGTCTCAATCGGACCTGTCGGACATCTTGAATCGAGTTCCATGTGGCTTCCTTAATACGTCAGCAACCCTGTCAGCACCGCGATGGGAATCGAACAATTGCCCACCGCTACCAGAACGGCCAGCACCGCCGCCGCCTTCTTGACTAGGGCCGAGTAGCGCGGATGGCTGATGCCGAGCGACTGGAACATGCTCCACATGCCGTGGTACAGGTGCAGGCACAGCAGGATCATGGCCAGAATGTAGAATCCCGAAACCCACGGGTTGGAAAAACCGGTGATCACGTTGTAGCGCACGTCGGGCATGTTCGGTCCCAGCTCGCGCAGCTCCAGGACCTTGCCCGCCGTGAGATGAAGCACGTGGAAAATCACGAATGCGCCCACGATGGGGCCGCTCCAGATCATCGTGCGCGCCGCGTAGGACGCGGGCAGGTCGGCCTTCTTCACATAGCCGACGGGCCGCGCCGCGCGGTTTTGCAGCCAGAGCTGGATGGCTGCAATGATGTGCAGCGCGACCGCCAGCAGCAGCACGCTGCGCGCCGCCCAAAGCGCCGCCGCGTTGGCCGGATTGTGCAGAAAGCCGGCGTAGCGGTTGATCTGCTCGGCGTCGGAAGAGTAGATTTGCAGGTTGCCGAGCAGGTGGGCGAACACGTAGCCGACCAGCATGACGCCGGTGATCGCCATGACGGCTTTCTTGCCGATGGGTGCTTCATAGAAGCGCACCGCCCGGTTGATGGGATGAATTGCGAGAGTACTCATGCGGATATCCTGATTGTCGCGAACCGCGTTCGCGGAAATGGATGGTAGCCCTCCATGCGCAGGGAAAGCCCCAGCAGACTTCTGGGTGTCAATGCCTTATGTTAACCGGTTTCAGGGGAGGGTGGAATTGCGAAAGCGGGCTTGTACCGGGAGCCCGCGCATTTCTGAGAGAAACTGGGCGCTGGCGGTCACTACTCAGGTAGGACGGGCCATCGGTTTTTGTGGCCTGTCATGCCTCGATGACCCACGAACATTGACAGATGACAAAAGACGATCGTCTATCCCACCACGATGGCCTTCACGCGCAGACACCTCCCTCACTGGAATCCGGAAGAGACCGCCGTATTCGTAACGTGGCGCCTAGCTGGATCCCTCTCCGGTCACGCCTGGTCAAAGCACGACGCCCTGACAGACGACAAAAAACGATCGTCCGTCCTACCGCGCTTGCTGGAACAGGATGAGCAACTCGACCGCTTGTATTGCGGTCCCGCTTGGTTGCAAGATGCGCGAGTCGCTTGCATGTTTGTGGAGGCTATCCGGTATGGTGAGATGGCTCGCCGATTTTACGTACTCCGCGCGTGGGTAGTCATGCCCAATCACGTCCACGTGATCTTCCAACCGCACACGGAATTGTCGTCAATTATGCGATGGCTCAAAGGGAGAACCAGTCGAGTCGCCAACAGCATTCTTGGCCGCACTGGGACTGCTTTCTGGCAGAATGAGTCATTCGACCATTGGATACGGTCCGCGGAGGAACTCGAGTATCTGATCGAGTACGTGGAGGACAATCCGCTAAAGGCCGGTCTGGTCGAAGCAAAAGAGCAGTGGCGCTGGTCGAGTGCGGGTTGGGTGACGGGCGCGGCGGGCCTGACAGACGACAAAAACCGATCGTCTATCCTACCTCGCAGGTAGGACGGGCCATCGGTTTTCGTGGCCTGTCATGCGGGCTGCGTCATGCTTATTCTGTACGCACATTACGTGCACACGCTAGAATTGTGGGTTATGAAGGATCGCTACGATTTCAGCAAGGGTAAACGGGGCAGGGTTGTTCCACCGGATCCGGAGCCGGAGGGCAAAACCCGGATTACGATCCGGCTCGACCAGGACATTGTGGACCGCTTCTTTGAAATGGCGGAACAATCCGGCGGCGCGACCGGCTATCAGACTCTGATCAACGCGGCGCTTCGCGAGTACCTGGAGGGAAAGGCGCCGCGGCTCGAGCACACCCTGCGCCGCATCATTCGCGAGGAACTCAAGCCGAGCGTGGCTTGATCTGAGAACCCTCGGATCGGAGACGAACTCCGCTGATGGACACGCGGATCGGGCTCTCTCTGTTGTCTTATTCGGCAAACACCAGCGCGCCGATTTCACACGCGAAGATGGCCTCGGGACGGTCGGGCTGCTCGGATCCTGGCGCCTGTGGGCTCAGTTGAACCCAGGCGATAGGCATTGAAGTCCCCGCCTTCATCTTTGAGAACAGCGCTGTAAAGAACCGTTCAAAAGCCTCCCCGCGTCGATCCAGCGTCATGATCAGATTCGCGCGGCCATACGGCTTGAGTTTGCCGGCTAGGACATAGGGCTTCCTCGGGTTTGCCGACCCGAACACAACGACCTTGGCGCCGCTGTCTCTGACAATTTCCCTGAGTCCCAAGGACGATCCGACAACAGCACCATCGGCCTCGAGTTTGGCGTAGAGGAAAAGCACGTCGCATTCGAGTCTGGCGAAGTCCGCGGTTCTTACCTGACCGAATATCGCCGCCAAGAAGGCGCTGTCAGATGCGACGAGGGGCTTACTCTCCTGACCGCCAAGGTCGAGTATCCCCACCTTAGGCGCTGATATGGTAACCACCGGCTTCTTGGAGTATATTGCCTCCAGGCTTCGTTGAGATGCTTCCGCAGCCATTTTCGCGTCTACAACCTCGACAGGTTGATTCTGAAATCTGATTGCCCGGCAAATGTTGTCAACGATCCTCTGCCTCTCCTCCTCGGAGATTTTCTCGTCTTGGTGAGGCGGTTGCCAGGCTCTGATCGAACCCTTAGAGATCGCAATTCCGTGCTCGCCTGCCAACACTTCGGAGTCCACAAAGACCGACCTGGCGCCTTCCGTGTACTCAATGCCCGTGCGTCCGAGTACGTGCACGGAAAAGCCCTCGTCGCTAGCTATGACGTTGACCTTAGGAATGGTGAACATAGCGCTGCTCCCGCCTCCCCCTACACGTCCAGATTCTTCACGTCGAGCGCGTTATCTTCGATGAATTTGCGGCGGTTTTCTACGTCCTCGCCCATTAGGGTGGAGAAGATCTCTTCGCACTTCACCATGTCTTCCAGGCGGACGGAGAGCAGGGTGCGCTTTTCCGGATTCATGGTGGTTTCGGCGAGTTGCTCGGCGTTCATTTCGCCGAGGCCCTTGTAGCGCTGCACGTCGGAGCCTTTCTTGCCTTCGGTCATCACGTAATCGAGCAGCGCGCGCCAGTCCTTGCGCGCTTCGCGGTTTTCGTCCTTGACCACCACGAAGGGCGGATCGTTATAACGCGCGATCATGCGGCCCAGCGCGCGATAGCGCCGGAATTCGGGCTGCGCGGCCAGCGCCAGGCCGACCGACCGCTCGGCGCCGGTCTGGTCCTGGTAGACCACCGCGTAGGAAGAATGCTCTTCGTCGCGGCGCATCTGCGGCTTGAGCCCCAACTTCTCGATCGCTTCGAACACCGGCTTGAGGTTGGCTTCGTCCTGGAACTCGCCCTTGTGATCCACGCGCAGTTCGATATTGCCCAGCACTTCCACCACGCGCGCGTCGCGCAGCCGGCGCTCCACCTTGTGGAACATCTTTTCGTACTCGTCCAGGTTGAGCAGAAACGCGCGCAACTCGGTGCCTTCGAGCACCGCCTTGGGCCCGCTGCCGTTGCCGGTAGCGTGGATCTCGAGCGCCAGGTTTTCGGTGGCGCGCCTGGTCAGCTCCTTGGTGAGGTCCTTTTCGTCCTTGATGTATTTTTCGCTTTTGCCCTTCTTAATGCGGAAGAGCGGCGGCTGCGCGATAAAGACCCGCTCGCGCAGGATCAGCTCGTTCATGTGGCGGAAGAAGAAGGTGAGCAGCAGGGTGCGTATGTGCGAGCCATCCACGTCGGCATCGGTCATGATGATGATCTTGCCGTAGCGCAGCTTCAAGGGATCGAAATCTTCCTTGCCGATGCCGGTGCCGAGCGCGGTGATCATGGCGCGGATTTCCTCGTGGCCCAGCATCTTGTCGTAGCGCGCTTTTTCGACGTTGAGGATTTTGCCTTTGAGCGGCAGGATCGCCTGGAAGCGCCGGTCGCGGCCTTGCTTCGCGGTGCCGCCGGCGGATTCGCCCTCGACCAAAAACAGTTCGCAGCGTTCCGGGTCGCGCTCCTGGCAATCGGCCAGCTTGTGCGGCATGCCGCCCGATTCGAGCGCGCCTTTGCGCCGCGTCAGGTCGCGCGCCTTGCGCGAGGCCTCGCGCGCGCGCGCCGCGTCAATCGCCTTGTTGACGATGCGGCGACCTATGGTTGCGTTCTTGTCGAAGTATTCGCCCAGCTTTTCGTTGACGAACTGCGTCATGTAGCCGCTGATATCGCTGTTCAGCTTGCCCTTGGTCTGGCCTTCGAACTGCGGCTGCGGCACCTTCACGCTCACTACGGCGGTGAGCCCCTCGCGCACGTCGTCGCCGGTCAGGGTCTCCTTGTCCTTGAACAATTCCTGCTTCTGGCCAAACGCGTTGATGGTGCGGGTGAGCGCGGAATAGAAGCCGCGCAAATGCGTGCCACCATCCACCGTGTTGATGGCGTTGGCGAAGCTGAGAATGTTCTCCGAATAGCCGTCGTTGTATTGCAGCGCCACTTCCATCGTGAGCGTGCCGCCGGCGGGCAGTTCACGCTCGGCTTCGAAATGCATCGGCTTGTCGTGCAGCACCTGCTTGCCCTTGTTGAGCAGTTTGATGAATTCGGCTATGCCACCGGTGTATTGGAATTCCTCGGTCTTCTCCGCCTCCACGCGCTCGTCGGTGAGCGTGATTTTCAGGCCTTTGTTGAGGAACGCAAGCTGCCGCAGCCGGTTGGCCAGCGTGTCGTGATTGAACTGCGTCACCTCCATGATGGTGGAGTCCGGTTTGAAGGTGATGCTGGTTCCGGTCTTGCGCCCGGCGCGGCCGGTTTTTGCGAGCGGCCCTTTAGGAACGCCGCACGCATACTCCTGCTGCCAGGTGAAGCTGGGGCCGGTTTCGCCGTCGGGATGCCAGATCTCGAGCTCCAGTTTCTCCGACAACGCATTCACCACGCTGACACCCACGCCATGCAAGCCGCCCGACACTTTATAGCTTTTCGAATCGAATTTGCCGCCGGCGTGCAGCTTGGTCATCACCACTTGCGCTGCCGAAACGCCTTCTTCTTCGTGGATATCGACTGGAATCCCGCGACCGTTATCGACCACCGTCACGGAGTCGTCATCGTGAATGGTGACGTTGATCTCCGTGCAGTGTCCCGCCATGGCTTCATCCACGGAGTTGTCGACAACTTCGTAGACCAGGTGGTGCAGCCCCATTTCGCCGGTCGAGCCGATATACATGGCGGGCCGCAACCGCACTGCCTCCAGCCCCTCCAGCACCTTGATACTCGTCGAATCGTAAACCGCCGATTGTTGCCCGTTGGTCAGGTCTTCCATGGTCCTAGACTCAAATCCTCATCGGCATCACGACATACCGGTATTGATCCGGCGTCGCATCGCCGGCCGGCCGCAATTCACCGGCGCTTTTTTGATCCTTCAGCTCGAAAGCGACATGATCCTGTGCCGTCACCCGCAGGAAATCGAGCAGGTACTGCGCATTGAATCCGATTTCTAGATCCGGCCCCTTGTATTCGCTGGTTACCGTCTCTTCGCTCTCGCCCATCTCCACCGATGACGAGAATACTTTCACTTCGCCCTCGGTAAACTGCACCCGGATGGCGCGCGAACGCTCATCGGCGAACTGTGCCACGCGCTCGATGGCGGCGCGAATCTCGTCCCTCTGTAGTTTCGCCACGAGCGTATGGTCTTTGGGCAGGACGCGCTCATAGTCGGGGAAATTACCCGTCAGTTTGCGCGTGATCAACAACCTTTCTCCCACTCTAAAGAACAGGTGGTTATCATCGCCCGCAAACGCAGCTTTGGCTTCGGGAAGCGCATCCTCGGCCAGTTTCACCAACTCCCCCATGGCCTTCTTCGGAATCAGCGCGCGAAACTGCTGTCCAACGCCCGAGTTTTCGCATGGCGTCTGTACATAAGCCAAGCGATGCCCATCGGTCGCCACCATGGTCATGCTGTCAGGCTTCAGTAAGAGCAGCGCGCCGCTCAGAGTGAAGCGCGATTCTTCCATGGAAATTGCGAAAGACGTCCGCGCGATCAGCGATGCCAGCGCCTTCACGGGGATCTCCGCGATCGGATCCGGCATTTTTGGCAACTCCGGAAAACTGTCGCGCGACATGCCGGCAATACGCGTCTTCGACCGGCCACACATGATGCTCACCCAATGGTTCTCCAGAAACTTCATATGCACGTCGCCTTCCGGCAACAGCCGGACGTAATCAAGAAGTTTGCGCGCCGGCACCGTGCCCGCACCTTCCTTCTTAACGCTCGCCGTGCAGGAGCAACGCACACCCAATTCCAGATCCGTCGCTGTCAGCGTGACGCGATCTCCGGAAGCCTCCAGGAGAACGTTCGACAAGATCGGAATGGTGGTTTTCTTCTCTACCACGCCTTGCGACAGACTCAGCTCTCGTACCAAATCGGCCTTGCTGACAGTGAATTCCATGCGCTACGGCTCCTAACTATTCTGACGGTATTAAATGAGCACTAAATAGAACCGTTTTCATCGGGCCTGTGCAAATGTTGAAGATCACCTAAATTATACTAAATTCAACTACTTTTCGCTACGTGAAACTGTGGATGGAGAGACGTAAACCCGAGCAAAAACAGCCTTAGCCGCGGTTCTTGCACAGATTTCCTGCCAGCCATCCACCCGTCTGTGTGGAAAAAAGCATAAGTTCATTGCAATGTTTCCATTAGACTGTGAATGAGTCTGTTCAATTCCGGGTTAGCCTGACGCTCCTTCTCAATCTTGCGGATGGAGTGGATTACGGTGGTGTGGTGCTTGCCGCCAAAAGCGCGGCCGATCTCGGGCAGCGAAGCGTCGGTGAGCTCTTTTACCAGGTACATGGCCACCTGGCGCGGGCGAACCACCTTTTGTGTGTTGCTCTTTTCCTTGAGTTGCGATGGCTTGATCTGGAAGCGCTCAGCAACCGCTTTCAGAATTGCATCGATGGTGATCTTGCGATCCTGTACGTGGACGATATGCCGCAGCACCTGTTGCGCCATTTGCAAACTGATCGGCGTCGAGGTGAGTGAAGAGTAAGCCACCAGCTTGACTAGCGCACCTTCGAGTTCGCGCACGTTCGATTTGGTCTTGGAGGCCATGAACGTCCGCACGTCATCCGGCAACTTCACCCCCTCGGCTTCGGCCTTCTTGTCCAGGATGGCCATCTTGGTTTCCAGATCGGGTGGCTGAATATCGGCCAGTAAACCCCATTCGAAGCGCGACCGAAGCCGCTCCAGCAAGCCCGGTATTTCCTTGGGAGGCGAATCGCTCGAAATCACAATTTGCTTTTGATGATCGTGCAACTCATTGAAGGTGTGAAAAAACTCTTCCTGCGTGCGCTCCTTGTTGCCCAGAAGTTGGATGTCGTCGATCAACAGGACGTCTGCCTCGCGATAGCGCTGCTGAAACTGCTGCATACGTTCGGTGCGGATGCAGGCGATCATTTCGTTCATGAAACGCTCGCTCGAAGTGTAGATGATCCGCATGGAGCCGAACTTGTCGATCAACTCGCGACCGATCGCGTGCATGAGGTGCGTCTTGCCCATACCCACGCCACCGTAGAGAAACAGAGGATTGTAGCTGCGCGAAGGGTTAGTCGCCACCGAACGCGCGGCGGCGTGCGCAAACTGGTTGCAGGCTCCCACCACGAACGTTTCGAAGGTGAACTTGGGATTTAGCGAGCTTGCCTGTGGCTCAACTTCCGCTCCGCTTCGGTTCAGAGAATCTCTCATCCCGCTGGAGGCGCGGGTTTCGAAACCGATCTGGCCAACCGGTAACCGCAGTTCGCGAATCGCCTCTCGCAACTGAGTTCCGTACTCATTTTCCATCCAGGCACGGGTTTCGCCGTCCGGAACCAGCACCAGCAGGGTGTCCCCATCCACTCCCAGAAAAGTAGTGCCCTTAAACCAGTTGTTGTAACTCTCCTCGCTCACGCGCGGCTGAATATGATGACGAAGCTGATCCCACAAATTCATTGGTTTTGCACACGAATCCCGCAAGTTTTCCACAGCATTTTCCTTCACCGTATCTGGGGACGCGGATGGCCGACCGGAAGAACCCCGGCAGCAGAAGACTTGCCCTGTGCACGGCTGCCAGGCACCTCCGCTTTGGTCAACCGAGACTGTAGTCTAACACAAGGGTGCCGCTTTGCTGCAAGTTTCTAATTGCTTTAAAATCAATTACATATTCGCAACGTTTGACTTTGAGAATGTTCTGAAGGAAAATTGATACTGCTCGTTGCGCGGGAGTAACTCAGTTGGTAGAGTGCGACCTTGCCAAGGTCGATGTCGCGGGTTCGAATCCCGTCTCCCGCTCCAGACCTTTTCGCCGGAGGGGCTGATCATGCGATTCATCTTCCTGCTCGTCTCCCTGCTCGGAACCGCCTGGGCTCAGGACTATAAAGTTGAGGCGGTATCCGGCGCCCCGTCCGGCCTTCCGGCGCCTTACGCTTCGGCATTCGAAACCCAAGGTTATCGTGTCACCGGACCCAACGGCGCGTGGTGCGAAATCTGGTTTCGCTCGAGCATCCCCACCAGCGCAAAGCCAACCGATGACGCGATCCTGTTTCCGATCCCACAGGGTGCTTTGGTCGGCATTCTGCGCTTCCCGTCCGAGGGCAGCGACCGCCGCGGCCAAACCATCAAGGCCGGCGTCTACACCATGCGCTACAGCGATTTTCCGGTTGATGGCGCGCATCAGGGTGTGGCCCCGCAGCGCGATTTTCTGCTGCTCACGCCCATCGCCAACGACGCCGATCCCAGCGCAACTCCCGGCTTCGAGCAACTAGTGCAGATGAGCACCAAGGCTTCCGGCACGCCGCACCCGGCCGTGTTCTCGATCGAGAAGCCGGGCGCAACGAAGTTCCCCTCCATCACCACCGAAGGCGACACGCCGGACCAGGTGCTCAACGTCACGATCGGCGATCTGCAACTGGCCATGATTGTGGTGGGCAAGGCGCAAAACTAGGCGCGCGCCATTCGGCTTTCGTGCGTGCCGCGGGCCGAAGAAATGTCGAGATGAATCTCGACACAGCAGGCTTGACAGCCCGCGCCACGCTTTTTTCAAATCGCTCAAGCGGATTGTTGCCGGACGCGACATAATATACGTGTGCTTCGCCGATTCGGGATCGCGCCTCGCGTGGCGGCCGGCATTCTGCTGGCGGCTGTCATTTTGCCCGCGCAATCCAAGCGCACCGAAGATCTCGCGGCGGGCAAGCTCCTGATAACCCCGCGCGATGCGCCCGATCCGGCGTTTGCTGAATCCGTCATCCTGCTGGTGCATTACGACCGCGAATCCGCGGTCGGCCTGATGCTCAACCGCCGCACCACTATTCCGCTCTCTCACGCGTTGCGCAATCTGAAAGCAGCCGCGCAGCGTTCCGATCCGGCGTATATCGGCGGACCGGTGGAAACCGGCACCGCCATGGCGTTGTTCCGCTCCAACACCAAACCCGATTCGGGCGCGCAGGTGCTGGAGAAGATCTACCTGATTCCGTCACAGCCAGCGCTTGAGAAGGCATTGACCGGCGGCAAGAGCGCCGACGATCTGCGCGTGTATGTGGGATATTGCGGGTGGGGTCCCGGGCAACTGGATAACGAGACGCACCTCGGCGCCTGGTACATCCTGGATGGCAGCGCAGCGCAGGTCTTCGACCCCAACCCGGATACCATGTGGTCGCGTCTCATCTCCCGCACCGAATCCCGCATCGCGCTGGCGCAGCCGGTGGTGCACTTCAGCTTGGCGAGCCTCCGCGAGAGCCGGTAGCAGCCAGGGCCTGCTGTGTGAACCGCCAATTTGTCGCTTCAGGAGGAAAATTTTACGCGGAGCTCCAGGCAGATGCGGCTGGGCTCCTTTTTGACGATCTCAACCTCAAAGTTTGCGTTTTCGAGACGCTCAATTGCCTCTGGAAGCAGCAGCAGTTGAACTGCCTGAGGCGCTATCGTTACTGATCGCTCTCTTCCAAATGCACCCTTGTCCCACCATTTCCCTTGCGCAACGAAGCCTACGTCCCAGGCACGACACGCTCGCTCGATCACGCGCCACCGCGGTTGGTGGCCGCTGCAGCTCAGGTACAAATGAAGCGATTGGCGCGTGATGCCAAGGACTGCGGCGGCATCGGTGACGGTCAATCCATGAGTCCGCCTGGCTTCCTCTAGGGTTCGAGCGAAGTCCCGATATTCTTGGTCTGTAAAAATTTTACGCTTAGTTGACACAATAGCCTTATCATATTATCATAGTATTAGTCAAATTTTGACTATACATTTTGGGGTGGCATTTGGGGCTCCAGCGGTGCTAGAGTAATCTGGTACGCGGTTTATAGGCGAATAAAAAGCGAACAAATAGCCACTGCCGCATCTGGCTAAAGGGGAGTAGGTGTCGCATGGTAAGCGTGAAGTTGACTGCGGAAGAGTTCTTTCACGGACTGTTAGCGGCGATCAGCCTCCAGACCGGGGTCATTGTGGGTGAGCCGACTGAGGTCCACCGCGCCTTCTATCGGGTGCTCAAGGAACTTCTCAAGAAAGACGCCGTTTTGGACGTTGACCTATTCGAGGTTGATTACGATCCCCTGTATGGGCAAAGCGGCTGGTTTGATCGGGCACTGACAACGGCGCAGCGCGACGCTGTTCTGGGTTTCGCCAACCCGAGCTACAACAAGATCACTATCAAATACACCAAAGGCGAAAGCGAGGACATTCTGAACTCGACTGACGCAAGAAGTGAATTCCAACGGCTGGCCGGAGTGTTTACAGGCTCCTTGAGCGCTGCGGCGCCGAGGCGCGGCAGCTTGTAAGAGCGTGTGACCCCTCTCCCACTCTACCCGGGTTTGCCGGAGACGTTGGCGGCGGTGAGCCGGCAGCTTCAGATCGTCTTTGGGTCAGAGCTTCGGAAGTACGCGGAAAGGCTAAGCCGGCCAAGCCATAGACCAAGCGCAAAGGTTATCCACGATCCAGTGTGGCGAACGATCCGCCTTGAGCCGTGCGAAGTTGTCCTCGTTGATTCGCCACTGCTGCAACGGCTTCGTAGAATACGCCAACTCGGCTTGGCTGGCTACGTGTTTCCGGGTGCTAACTACTCTCGATTTGAGCACAGTATTGGGGCATTGCACCAGGCACAGCGAGTCGTCGAGTCAATAAGGCGAAACGCGCGCACGCTCGCCGTAGGGAGACGCCTTCCACCACAAGAGCCGATCTCCCCTAGCGAGGAGGTTTTGCTTCGCGTAACCGCGCTCACGCACGATGTTGGTCACGGATTTCTGAGCCACGTGTCCGAACGGGCGCTCAGTCGACTCCTGACGGTAGACGGGACACACACAGTCCGGCAATTCCAGACGGAGGCGAAGAAGTTCTTTCGCGTACCAGCACTAAACCAGCCGCCGGCCTTCGGGGAGATACTATCGGCGCTATGCGTGCTGTTACCAGAGTGGCAAGGCGTAATGGCTCTCGCTCAAGTCCCCAATTGGCAGGATGTCCCAGACCTCGCCTTTAGAATGGCGCAACTGATGTGCGGCGGGCGAGATCCGCGGAGACCTTTTCTCTCGGAGGTAATCTCGGGCCCCCTTGACGTCGACAAACTGGACTATATTCCGCGAGACTGCTACATGGCGGGTGTGCCGATGCCTGTGGACGTGGATCGACTCATGGAGAAGATTCAGGTAGTAACAGTGCCTGCGGCGAACATTCCGGAGTACTGTGACGAGACCCAGGTCGGGCCTGACGAAAACATACAAGTGCTCGCTGTCCAGACCTCTGGTTCCCGGGCGTTTGAAGAGCTGGTGATCAGCCGGTTTCTTCTGTACGAGAAGCTCTACTATCACCAGAAGATCCGTGCGATGGAGGGTGCGGTAGTGAACGCGCTCGGCATCTTGGCGGTGGAACAGGAGGAATTTGCGAAGATTGCGATCTACCTGGACTTGAGCGATGACGAGTTCCTCCTGAAACACTGGCCCGGCAAGGCCACCAGGTCGAAACGCTTGGATGTCGCCAAGGAGTTGGTCACAGGGATTGTCGAGCGCGACGCCCTGGTGCGGTGCTACGCTTTTGGGCCTGGATTGGTAAAAGAGCTGGAGGCAGATTCGGAAGAGTTTAGATCTCGCTGGAAAAAGCTAGAGCCAAATGTGAGGGCGAGCCGAGAGCAGCCGTGGTTCGCGTTTAGAGAGCGAATTGCCGAGCGTGCGAGAGGACTGTTGCGTCTGAGTGGCCAAGCCGGCTTGGCGGAAGTGCTGGCGGCCGACCAGATCGTCATCGACCTTCCGCCGGTACAGGGAATCGCGGAAAAGACGAAGTTCTTTGTTGGAGATGAGCAGTTTGGAGTCCAACCATTTTTCAAGCGTTTCCGCGTGGAGAAATGGGCTGAAGCGTATGAAACTCAGCACACGATGGGGTACGTCTACACCGTCCCCGAGTTCGCCGTGGCTGTTTATTTCGCAGTTCGGGAATTGGTCTTGTCTGAACACAAACTGAGCTTCGACGATGCGTCCTGGACGCGGACCAAGCTCAAGAGCACGGACCTGCGGGATTTCTCAAAACTGATTGCCGGAAAGGACGGCAATCACATTCCGTTTGTTGAGCCCGATTTTATACTCACACGCCGCGAATTTGACGAAAGGAACGAACAGAAGCTTGGGATCATTGGGAAGTACGCGGATACCCTGGGCGAGTTGGCCGAGCGATGCAAGACGTTCGAGTCCCACAGCGGCGCGCGAATCAGTGTTGAGAGCATCCGGTTGTGGTTGCTCCAGTTCGCGGTAGATGAGATACCGCTGGCCGTCCGATTGCTCAGTGCAATTCGTTTCTGGGGGAGATCGGCCCTGAGCGACGCGTTGGCGTTCTCTGTGGCTGGGCGCTATTCAGGGGGCTTTCAAGCACTGGGGCTAGGCGCGGCGACCGCTAGCTCCCACCATCTGTCTTATCTGTGGGACGATATTCGAGCCGGAGTTGGGAGTGACTTCAGGGTAATCGCTGCCGCTAGCGAGATTCAGTCGAATCTGCCGATGGTCATCTATGACGACAATGTAGGATCCGGCGGCCAAGCGGGCACCATATTCTCTCAGTGGTTTGGCCTGACGCATTCGGACTCGGATCCGGTGGAGAAGCATGTTGAAGCGCTTGGGCAGGGAGACATTGAGAAACTGAAAGACATCCCGATCTTTTTGGTATTCGCCACGGGCTTCCGTGAGGGGTTGGCGAAGGTCGAGCAGCGGCTTAGAGAAATGACCGGAAACGCGGACGTACATGGGTTGATCATCGACCCGGCGGATTTGAATTGTTTTCGACCGGCTGCGCGTGTGTTCGATGAGCCCGGTCAAGCTGAACGGGCGCGGACGGCGTTCGCCGTTACCGGCAGGATCGCGATACATGACAAGGCTGTCGAGAAACACTGGCCGGCCGAGAAACTAGACGGTCGGATACTCGGTTACGGCAATGCGGGCGGGCTAACCGTTTTCCACTACAATGTCCCGACGACAACCGTTACAGCCCTTTGGAGCTCTTCGAATTCCGAAGGTGCAAAGTGGGCCGCCCTTTTTCCGAGGCGGACTAGAGAGGTCTAGTAGAACGCGTCACCGGCCCCCGGTCCTACCCGTGATATCCTGATTCCGCGTCCATGAAGATTTCGAGTGTCCGCTCTTTCCTGCTGTCCTATCCCTTTCCGGAACCGCTTAAGCTGCCATTCTGGGGTGGCGAGCGCACCATTCTGAAGCGCGACGCGATGTTCGTGCGCGTGGAAACGAGCAACGGCCTGGTGGGCTACGCGCCCGGGCCAGCCAGCGAAAAAGCGCAGCAGACCATCCAGTCGACGGTCGCGCCTTTTCTGGAAGGCCGCTCGCTGGCCGACCCGGACGCGCTGCGCGTGCTCTTTCTGGCTGGCGCTGGCGCCGACCTGGAAGTTGCCAAGGTTTATTGCGCCGTCGAGATCGCCCTTTACGATCTGGCCGGCAAAGCGCTCGGTGTGCCGGTCTCCGAGTTGCTTGGCGGCCGCGTTCGCGATCACATCCGGCTCTATGGCAGCGCGGGAATGTACATGCCGCCCGAAGGGTTCGCCGCCGAAGCCGCAGCCATCGCGCAGCTCGGCTTTCGGGCGTATAAGATGCGTCCCGCGCTGGGGCCCGAGCAGGACGTGGAATCGGTGCGGCTGATGCGCCAAGCCACCGGGCCCGATTTCGATCTGATGGTGGATGCCCACGGTTGGTGGCGCATGGGCGACCGTTCCTACAGCGCCGCAACCGTCGAGCAGGTGGCCCGCCAGATGGCCGCGCACCACATCGCCTGGCTGGAGGAACCGCTGCCGCCCGCCGCGCATGCCGATTACGCGCGGCTCAAGGAGAAGGACATCGTGCCGCTGGCATCCGGCGAGCACGAACCCAGCGAAGACAGCTACTTCGATTTGATGGACAGCCGGGCCGTCGATTACGTGCAAATGGACGTCTGCTGCCAGGGCGGTTACGCGACGGGCCGCCGGCTGCTCGCCGAAATCGCGCGTCAGAACCTGCGCTTCGCTTTCCATAGTTGGGGAACCGCGCTCGAAGTGGCAGCCGCGGCGCATCTCGGCGTCTGCTGGCCGGATACGGTGGTCGAGTGGCTGGAGTATCCTTGCTACTCGAGTCCCGGACGGGCTGGCATGTATCCATTTCCGCTGGCTGCTGAGATTCTCAAACAGCCGCTCGCCATCGAAGCCGGCGACCTGGTGGTTTCGCGTGAACCCGGCCTGGGCGTGGAGGTCGATGAATCGGTGGTCGATCGCTACCCCTGGATTCCCGGACCCTGGTCTTTTTTCCGTACCGACTCGCCCGCCGAAACCCGCGCCGTGATGTCCGATCACAGCATCCCCTGGGTGGGCCAGGTCCCCGGCCTGCCAACCTGCTAAGACCCCGCGGCGGAAGCCCGCTACTTTTTCGGCGCCGACAGCGACATCTGCAGGAACCGCGCGACGGCGTCGGTCAGTGCGCGGCGGTGCGGCGAGCGGGCCATGGCAAGAGCCTGCACGCGGACCAGGCGGTGGCCCTTGACGCGCAGCGCGTGGAAATAGTGCGGGTGCCCGTGCAACGCATATTCGGGCAGCAGGGAATATCCGAATCCCGTCTCGACCAGCTTCTTCAGCGCTTCGGTATCGTCGGCTTCCATCACCACCCGCGGCGTCACGTCAATCTCTTTGAAAAAGGTGTCGATCATGGACCGCATATTGCTTCGCTTGGGATAGAGGACGAAGGAAGCCTTGGCCAACTCGGCCGGCTCGGCCGGAGCCACATGCCAGCCGCTGATCCGATCCAGGGAAGGCTTCAGCACCAGCAGCTCTTCTTCGAAGAGGGGGATGGTATCCACGTTGTCGGCGGGATAGGGCAGCGAGATCAGCGCCAGGTCGAATCGCCGGTCGAGCAGGCCCGAGACCATCTCCTCGGTAGGGCAAACCATGATATCGATAACGAGGTGCGGATACTGTTTGCGCAACTTGCGCAGCGGCCTGCCCAGGTGATGGATCAGAGCGGTGGCGCCGGTGGCGAAGTGGAACGGGTGCCGGTCGTCCATGGCGGCGCCTTCGAATTCCTGTTCGATCAGGCGGAGCTGGTTGAGCACCTCGCGGGCGTGTTCAGCCAGACGCCACGCCGCGGCAGTGGGCGCCAGCCGCTTGCCAGCACGCACGAACAGCTCGGTGTTGAGCTCCGCCGCCAGGCTGTGGAGTTGCAGGCTGACCGCCCCCGGAGTGAGGTTGACCCGTTCCGCCGCTCGCGTGACGCTGGCGCAATCGAGCACCGCCAGAAACAGTTGTAGTTGCCGAACTTCCATCGAGCCTCTCAACAAGCATCGCACAGAGGAGAGGTGAAGAGCTGGGGGCGGGGCACAACACGGCGCGGTTTCTCCTGCACGCCAGCGTTAACACCGCGGGGACGCCGCAGATCGATGCAAGAAGGAACACACAGCTTGAGGTTAAACGTCCTCAACATTCTTGCCCGACAAGGAACTCAAGCTTTTCCAGCCAACCATTAAAATGCGGGCACTCCGCTCGAATGCGGGCTATCCCGATCTCCATCGCTGCCAGCGCGCCGAGAAGCGGCTTTTGGTACCCGGGCACGAGCGCCTCTACCCGTTTGGAAGGCGCGGTGTCCGGCGAATCATTGATCTCTTCTGGCGTTGGAAACCGGTCCCGAATTGCTCTGAAGTCGGCCTCCAGATTTGGGCGGCCGATACTGTTGCTGAAGGCGGCGCAGTCGCTGAAGAGGAGACCCTCGAACTCATGCATCACAACAAAAGGAACGAAGCGCTGCGGGTTAAAGGGACCTACCATTTCGGCTGCCAAATCGTCCAGCATGGCCTTTTCCACACATGGAGCCCTTTTGACGGGGCTTAGGCCGCTAGCCCTTGCGCGTCCTGGCCACGCAGCAGTCCCTTCCCGGGGCAAGCCGTAATAGTCGACCATGGTGGTCGCGATACAACCTGGATCCTCTTTGAGGTGGTTGATGATATCCCTTCTTACAGAGGGCCACGGACGAATCCCGCCGCGCCGCCGCCGTAAACGGGCGTTGCCTACGATTCGAGCGCCGATGGCATCATAGCCTTTGGCCAACAACTGATCCCGAAGGACCTCGTTTACGAAGTCCTCCTCCGTCTGGCCTTCCACGTGGATCAAAAGGCGCGCCATCGTTTAGTCCCGAATTGGCCGCCCGCCAAGTTCGTTCTTTTCCCAAAGCTGGCCCAGGCTGTAGTCCTCGAGCCACTCGGCGAGGCGCGCGGGATCCAGACGGGTGATTTGCGCCCCGCCCTCGACCCGGTTGGCGACCAGAACATCCTCGGGCTCAAAGTGATCCAACAACAGAGACGACTGCGTGGACACAATCACCTGTGTGTCCACTGACGCCTGCCGTATTAGCGAAGCAAGCATCTCGATGGCATAGGGATGCAACCCCAACTCGGGTTCGTCCACGAGGATCACCGAGGGGCGATACTCCTTGGGCTGAAGGAAAAGAGTCGTTAGTACAATGAAACGGAGCGTGCCGTCCGAGAGTGACGACGCGTCGAAGTACTGGTCCGATGCTTTGTGCCGCCACTCCAGCTTGAGGTCGCCCGGTTGGAGCCTGAGGGGATTTAGCCGGAAATCATCGAAGAAAGGAGCCACGCGCTGCACGGTCCGTTGAATCAAACTGTAAAAGTCATTATGCTTTTCCCGGAGGTAATAGAGGAATGCAGCCAGGTTCGACCCATCCGCACGCAAGAACTCGTTATCATCCACCTTCGCCGTCTTTCGCATGGGCGACGACGAACTCGTGTCGTGGACGTGGTAGAGCCTCCAACTCCCAAGGCGGCGACGGAGCCACATCGCGATGCGATCATTTTTGGGATCGCTGATGCCTGCTTCTCGTCTCTGCAGTGACGGCTGGAGGACTTCATTGTATGGCTTGGGATAATTCTCGTTCCAATAATACACGGTCTCCGAAGACGGGTAAAGACCGTCATCCGCAGTTGGAGAGAGCCTCAGCTCGTACTGGTTCACTCCATCCGCAAACGAAAGGTAGAAGGCGATCTCCTTCGTTGTTTTCGAGCCAAAGTGCAGCACCTTCTCAGCCCCGCCCGCGGCGGTGACGTAATCCTTCAACCTCCCTTCGCGGATAGCGTGGAGGAAATTAAAGGCGCCAATGAAGTTCGATTTCCCGGCGCCGTTTGGACCGATTAGCACGTTAATCGGTCGGAGAGGTAGCTTCTCCACCGAAGCGATGCTCTTGAAGCCCTGAATTGTGATGTAGTCGAGTGCATTTGAGGGCATGGGATTAGCTCATGGCCGCGCTGGCAGTCAAGCGGCGTTACCTTCCGCAGCGCCGTCCTCAAGGTTGGCGGCGGCGAACTCGAGCGCCTGCCGAACGTCGTCGGGCTGAAGCTCGGAATAGTTGCGGAAGAGATCGTCCCGGCTAGGACAGAGTGTCAGGCCCTCAACAACCCGACGCACCGTCAGCCGCGTGCCACGAAAGCACGGCTCGCCGTTCATCTGGCTCGGGTTCCGTGTTATGCGATCGAAGTGCTGCACGCTTCTTATTCTTATACATTTCGGCGCGCGGATGCATGGGCCCCCGTTTTGCTGTCGTATTCTTGCTCGGGGCGCCGCCTGGCTGATATATTCCTGATTGGTGGTATTTGATGAAAGAGTAAAGGAGCCGTTGGTATTAGCCATGAGCGATGCGGAAGCGAATACGCTGATTGAAGACCTCTTTTCGCTGGCGGGGAAAACCGCGGTGGTTGTCGGCGGGGGAGGAGTGCTGGCGGGTGAAATGGCCATGGGACTCGCCGGAGCCGGCGCGAACGTCGTGGTTGCGGATCTGAATGAGGAAGGTGCGGAACGCCAGGCTCAGGCGATCCGCGGCCTGGGCCGCAAGGCGCTGGCGTGTCAGGCGGATGTCACCATGAAGGCGGACATCGAGCGCGTACTCCAGTCCACCTTGGCCAATTTCGGCGGCGTCGACATTCTCTTGAACGCGGCGGGGATTAATTCGGGCACGCCGTTTTTTGAAATCGAGGAAGCCGAATGGCAGCGCATCCTCGATGTGGATCTGCGCAGCGTCTTCCTGGCTTGCCAGGTGTTCGGCAAAGCGATGGTCGACGCGGGCAAAGGCGGATCCATCATCAACATTTCTTCGGCGTCGTCCGACCCTCCGCTATCCAAGGTGTTCACTTACTCGGTGGCGAAGGGCGGCGTGAATCAGATCACCAAGTTCCTGGCGCGCGAATTCGCTCCGTCTCGCGTGCGCGTGAATGCTATTCAACCCGGATTCTTTCCCGCCGAGCAGAACCGCAAACTGCTCACCGAGGAGCGCGTGGCATCCATCATGAACCACACGCCCATGCGCCGTTACGGGGCGCCTTCCGAGTTGGTGGGCGCGGCCGTGTACCTGGCTTCGGATAAGGCATCGTCGTTTGTCACCGGCAGCATCGTGCGGGTTGACGGCGGTTTCGGCGCGATGACGATCTAAGCAGTGGGGCAGGTCACCGACCTGCCAACTTTGAAAGTGAGGCAGGTCGGGGACTGCCCCACTCGCCACCTAGCGTTGAATTCTGGCGGAGCCGCCTTTGGCGAAGGCGCGGACCTGGTCGACGGTCGCCATGGTCGTGTCGCCGGGGAAGGTGGTCAGCAGCGCGCCATGGGCCCAGCCCAGTCTGACGGCTTCGGCCGGCGCCGTGCCAGTGAGCAGGCCATAGAAGAAGCCGGCCGCGAAGCCATCGCCGCCGCCCACCCGGTCGTAGACGTCCAACTCCGCCACCGGCGCATTGTGGACCTCGCCGTTGACCCAGGCCACCGCGCTCCAACTGTGCCGGTTGGTGGAGTGAACCTCGCGCAGAGTAGTCGCGACCACCTGGATCTGCGGATGCTTGGCCACTGCCCGCTCGATCATACCAACGAACGCCGAAGGATCCAGCTTGGATTTGGCCGCCACTTCCGGCCCGGCGATGCCGAGCCCTTTCTGCAAATCCTCCTCGTTGCCGACCAGCACGTCGACGTTCTTCACGATGCGGCCCAGCACTTGGGCGGCGCGCGCTTCGCCGCCCGAGATATTCCAGAGCTTCTGACGATAGTTGAGGTCGAAGCTGACGATGGCGCCGGCCGCCTTGGCCGCCTGCATGCCTTCGATCACAACCTCCGCGGTGGTGGGGGAAAGAGCGGCGAAGATGCCGCCGGAATGAAACCAGCGCACGCCGCCCGAGAAAATCTCGCTCCAGTTGAGATCGCCCGGCTTCAGGCGCCCCGCCGCTTCGTTCGACCGGTTATAGAAAACCACCGGCGCGCGCGCGCCGAAGCCGCGGTCGCTGAAGACAGTGGCCATGTTGGGGCCGGTGACGCCATCGTGCGCGAAATGCTTGTAAAACGGCTTGACGCCCATGGCGCGCACGCGCTCCGCGATCAGGTCGCCGATCGGGTAATCGGCCATGGCGGTTACGATGGCGGTGCGCAAGCCAAAACAGTCGGACAGGTTGGCCGCCACGTTGAACTCGCCGCCGCTGACGTGAATGCGGCACTCCACGGCTTTACGAAACGGAATGATGCCCGGATCGAGGCGGTGCACCAAAGCGCCGAGCGAAACCAGGTCCAGCGCTCCCTCTTTCGGAATCTTCAGGGATTGACCCATGCTTTTCTTGTGAACCTCGTTTGCGATGATTGCCGGGAAGACGGCAATTTTCCAAGTTATGATCCGGCGCATTCGGCTGTCAAGGGCCGGCCATCTGAATCCTGGATTTAGCCGGGCTGAACGATGGACGCCGGCGGCGCACCGACCGCCCCGCGGCGCCTTGGTAAACTGGGTGGAGACGGAGGGACACGAAGATGAAATTCTTTCTCGACACGGCGAACCTGGATGAGCTGCGGAAGGGCGCGGCCTGGGGCATCGTGGATGGCGTGACCACCAATCCCTCGCTGATCGCCAAAGAGGGCAAACCGCTCGAAGAGCACATCCGGGAGATTTGCGGGATTGTCGACGGCGATATCAGCGCGGAGGTGGTCGCGACCGCATCGCCGGAGATGATTCAAGAAGGCCGCAAGCTGGTCAAGATTCACCGCAACGTGGTCGTCAAATGTCCGCTGACGCGGGACGGTATCGTGGCTACGAAGGCGCTGGCTTCGGAAGGCATCCGCGTCAATGTGACGCTCTGCTTCTCCGCCAACCAGGCCTTGATCGCGGCCAAGGCGGGAGCGTACATCGTCAGCCCGTTCGTGGGGCGGATCGACGACATCGGTTGGACCGGCATGGATCTGATTCGCGACATCGTGCAGATCTACCGGAACTACGGCTACAAGACGCAGATTCTGGCGGCGTCGCTGCGGTCGCCCACCCATGTGTCCGACGCCGCGCTAGCTGGTGCACACATCGGCACCATGCCGTTCAAGGTTCTGGATATGCTCTTCAACCATCCTCTGACGGATAAGGGGTTGGAGCAGTTCCTGAAGGATTGGAACAAGGCGTTTGAGCCCGCTCCAGTGGGCGGATAAGCACCATCCATGCATGGGGCCCTGGTATTCTCGTTTCCGGTTGCGGCCGTCACGCTGGTCCTCGCCGGAGTCCTCCTGGCGCTGGGGGCGCTGGCGGGATACCGAGCGTGGAAAAGCTCGCGCATCACGCCGGAAGAGCGCGAAAGGTCGCGCCGCACCGCGCTCGCGGCGCGGGGCAAACTGGGCGACGCCTCGCTGGTGGACGTGCGCGGTGAGATGGTGGTTTATTCTTACGATATCCGCGGCGTGGAGTACACGGCGTCGCAGGATGTGTCGTCAATCCGCGAGTACTTGCCGGCCGAGGAGTCGTTGAGCGGCCCCGTGTGGGTGCGCTACGATCCCAAGAACCCCGCCAATTCGATCGTGCTGGCGGAGAGCTGGACCGGCCTAAGGAGCAGATCGCCCGGCGTTCCCCAGCGGCGGCGATGACTGCCGTCGCGCAGGCCGTCAGGCCTGTCGCCACCGCTTACTCCGCGCTCAGCTTGATGAGTTGCGCGGCGTGCTGGAGGGCCTCCGGAGTGAGCGTCTGCCCGGAGAGCATGCGGCCGATTTCGCGGGTGCGGCCGGCCGCGTCGAGCTCCTCGACCGTGGCTACCGTGCGGCCGCGCACTTCCTGTTTATCGACGCGATAATGATGATCGGCAAACGAAGCGATTTGCGGCAGGTGCGTCACGCACAGCACCTGGGACGAGCCCGCCAGCCGCTTCAAACGGCGGCCGATCGCTTCCGCCGCGCTGCCGCCCACGCCAGCATCCACTTCATCGAACACCAGCGTGCGTTGCGAACCCGCCTCGCCCGCGTGGCGCGCCGACGCCAGGCAGGTTTTCAGCGCCAGGGCGATGCGCGAAATCTCGCCGCCGGAAGCCACCTTTTCGAGCGGCCGCGGCTCCTCGCCCGGGTTGGCGGAAACCAGAAACACGACCGCGTCGGCGCCGTGCTCGCTCCACGCCTCGACGGCCAGTTCAACGCGGAACACGGCGCGCTCCATGCCCAGCGGCGCCAGTTCCGCCGCCACGCGTTTCTCGAGCTTACGCGCGGCCGCGGTGCGGCGCTCGGTCAGCTCGGCGGCCCGCTTCTCAAAATCCGCGGCCAGCCGCGCCTGTTCCCGCCGCAGCTCTTCCATTCGCTCGCCCGCATGTTCGACGGCGGCGATCTGCCGGCGCACCTCTTCCAAAAACTCGATCACCGCCGCCAGCGTTGCGCCATACTTACGTTTCAACCGGTCGAGCGCCGCCAGGCGCGTTTCCACTTCTTCCAGCCGCTGCGGGTTCGCCTCTAGCTTCGAAAGGTAGTCGCGCAACCCATAGGCAGCTTCCTGTAGGCTCAAGTCGGCGGCCTTCAAATGCTCGCGCAGGCCTTCGAGCGAAGGGTCGATGCGGCACAACTCGTCGACCCGCCGCGCAGCCTGGCGCGCCAGCGCCAGCGCCGATTCCGGGCTGTCATACAGCGAGGCGTACGCCGTGGCCGCGGCTTCTTCCAGGCGCTGCACGTTCTGCAATACGCGCCGCTCACGCTCCAGCGCCGCGTCTTCGTCCGCCTGCACCGCGGCGCTTTCGATTTCCCGCCGCTGGAAGGTCCACAGATCGAGCGCCCGCAGCTTCTCCTGCTCCGAGCTTTCCAGTTCCGCGAGGCCGGCCGCCGCCGCGCGCCATCCGCGGTAAGCTTCGGCCGCCTTTCGAGCGAGCTCCGCATTGCCGGCGAAGGCATCCAGCAGGTCGCGCTGCGCATCGGCCGAAAACAAAAGCTGCTGCTCGTGTTGTCCGTGGATATCGGCCAGGCACGGAGCCAGCTCGCGCAGCAGCGCGGCGGCCACCGGCCGGCTGCCGACGAAGGCGCGCGACTTGCCGCTGGCCAGAATCTCGCGCTCGATGAGCAATTCGCCGTCTTCCGTCTCCAGGCCGGCCGGCTCGAGAATTCCGCGCACCGCCCCGTTTTCCCGCACGTCGAAAATGCCAGCCACGCGCGCCTGCGGCTCGCCCGTGCGAATCATATCGGCGGAAGCGCGGCCGCCCAGCAGCAGCCCCAACGCATCCACCACAATCGATTTGCCGCTGCCCGTTTCCCCGGTCAGCAGATTCAGCCCCGGGTGGAAACGGACGCGCAGACGCTCCACCACGGCGTAGTTCTCCACCACCAGCAGCAGCAGCATTCAATCGTGATTATAGCCGCTCGAAGCGGCCAGGCCACTGCCGTCCTTTCCCGACGGCTTGCGCAATGGGCTATGTGTCTTACGCCCCTTCGGAGCTTAACCTCATCACCTGTTCCAGCATCTCAGGGATTTCGAAGACGGCGCGATTCCGTTGGGCTTCCGTGGCGGCACGGGCCGGGCTTGCCTATGATCTGGCTGGGCGAAGATGGTGGGGTTGTGGTGAGGAGCCTGTGAGTATTAGCGTAGTCACATCTCCATCTGCCACTTCTTGACGCCGCCGATAACGTATTTGCCGCTTATACAGTCGTATCTCCACTGGACATCCCAGCCTCCGAATTCGCCCAGAACTGGCCTTCTCCTCACCAGCATTGTCGTCCGCACGGTGAAACTATAAATCGAGCACCTCACGACAATAAGATCTCCCCTCATCTCCACAGGCGCGATTCCGACTACCGGAAAGTCGGCCTTCAGTTGCGCGTGCCGCCGTCTCAAAGCCGCACCATCGAGGTATTCAACCCGGAACATACCTACGGACGTTGGGAAACCACGCGTGATGTGTTTTTCACGAAGAACGATAACGCTGCCCTGGTCACGCCGGGTGTCCGAGTTCTTGTGGTCCTCAGACCTGGCCTGAAGACAAGCACTCAGTGACCTAAAGTAAAAATCAGATTTCACCGGCTCTGTCTGCGCCAGCAGAGGGAGGGCACTACTCACGATCGTGATCAGCGCTGCTGCCACTATCGTTCCTGCCTTCATCCTAGATTCAGAATAGGATAATCTGCCGCCGATTGCGATCCGCGCGGGTCCAGGCGTGATAACCAGGCCCCACCGGGAGAGGGGTCCCGGACCGACCACGCTATCCCCGTCTCGCTTCCCGCCGCAGCCCCTCATGCACCAGCATCTTCAGCAGGGTCTGGTAGCCGATCCCTTTGTGACCGGCGATCTTGCGAGCTTTGGCGAGATCCGGCGCGGGCAGCCGCAGCGCGATCTGTACGCTGCTCGCGCGGCTCAGGCCGGACACGAGAGGCGAGCCCCTCCGCTTCTTCGCAGTTCCCGCGGCAGACTGCCGCTTGAGAAACTCCCGGCCA